>ERZ1026989.211-NODE-211-length-19562-cov-6.609986_pt1 | contig 19562 bp, 10 predicted proteins | sample MGYA00519250_ERZ1026989 | MGnify/ENA primary metagenome ERZ1026989 (study PRJEB26926, sample SAMN06164542) | human gut metagenome | biome: ENVO:00009003; feature: ENVO:2100002; material: ENVO:00002003 | host: Homo sapiens | place: USA | collected 2012 ... | reverse complement strand
TGTCTCGTGGGCTCGGAGATGTGTATAAGAGACAGGTCCGGCAGCCGAATGAAGATGCAGCCCCTACGGAAGGCGCAGTTCGCATATACGATGAGAAAGACCTGCATGAAGCAGACGGCAAATTGGCGGACATTAACAATATTCCGGTTACGGGCGAGGTTCGGGCGTATTATCCGGGCGGCAGAATTTTAGAAAAGTCTTATTATACCGACGGCGTCAAAAACGGTTCGGCCCGCTTGTTTTTTGAAAACGGAATGCTGCTGAGCGAGGCAACTTATGCCGACGGCAAAGAAGAAGGCGTTGCAAAAATTTATTATGCCAGCGGCGACTTGCTGGCGGCGGTAACGTTTGAAAAGGGAAAAGCCGTGGCGGGGCATTGCCGTACGCGAAACGGGGAAAACCGGGAACTTGATATTGCTGATTTGGCTGCATTTCAGGACAACGGACGCCTGCCTTGCACGGCTAAGTAGATGCAGGGAGCGAGTGCCGGAATGGGCGCTGCGGCGTGAGAATTTTGCAGCAGGAGAGCAAGCCGAACGGCGTGCGTTTTTATAGCGGCGGGGGAGCCGTTTGGCCGGTGCCGGAAAATAAGAGGCGGTGTGCGGTTATTGTCTGGCGGGAGGGGCAACGGCGGAAGCTGCGCGGAAAAAAGGCTTGCAATTATCTGGCGGCAATGCTAAAAAACAGGCAGATTGATATTTGTCTGTCGCGGGAATTATTTTTGTGCGGCGTTGCTGCGGTGTTGTTTGTATTTATTAATTAGTTTATAATTGTTGCGTATGAAAGCAGATTTGAAGTTTAAAGCGGTGTGGTGGAACAGCTTTTTGTTCTATTGGGCACTGATATTTTTGCTTTTTGCCCTTGTGGCGGCAGCTGCGGATTTTTTTAATCTCGGCAGGCTGATGCTTTGGGCGGCGCTGGGCGCGTTCGCAGGGGCAAAAACGGTGCGTCTGCTGGAGGTGTGTTTTCTGATGAAAGAAACCGACACGGCGACGCGGGTATATCTGGCAGCGGTCAATCTGGCGCTGGGCTGCGGTGCGTGCTGGCTGCTTGCCGATTTGGTATTAAAACACTCGGGATTGTAAAACCCGGGTGTTTTTTTGTACGGACGGAGAACGTGTACGAGTGGAGAACGGGTACGGGCGGAGAACGGGTATTATGAAGGCGGGCGATGGGTGATATTTTTGTTGCAATATAAAAATATCTATGATATGTTGCCCAAAATTTTATTAATTATGTCTAATTTAAATTATATTGTATGAATTTATTATTGTTTTTACAGACGGGTTTGCTGTTTTCGGCAAACCGCTGGAAGGTTGCGGTAAGCAAGAACAAACCGTTGTTGTGGCTGTGTGGCATATTTTATGTAATCGCGCCGCTTTTGGAAAAGCCGAATTCAATGTGGGCGGCTCCTTTGTTCTTTTATCTTTTTATTTTAATGGCGGATTTAATGTCTGCTGATGCCGGAGGCGTGTTTGCGAACAGCGGAGAAAGATTCCGTTGTATCGTGTTTGCTACCGGTTTTACCAAAAAGGGAGGGGAACGCCGTTTGAGCGAAGGCGTGTTTATCAAAGCCAAAGGATTGCATATCGTCGATATGTTTCCGGTTACAGACTGCCGGGAAAGGCTGCTGGACGAGCGGACGCTGATTATCAAGCCCAAAGATTTCTCTTCCTGCTGCCTGTATAGTGCGGCTTATCCCAAAGGGCTGATTTTAGGCGAGGCGGTTGATGACGCGTTAGTGTTTTTCTATAGCAAGAAAGCAAAAATGCTGCGGGTTGCAGAGCCGGGCCTGCTTGGCAAAGTTTCGGGGATTGCCGGCGTTGCGGCGGGAGATGAAATGATGTCCGATTTTTGGGGCGAGGCAACATACGTTGCGCTTGATGGCGGAGAGAGTATTGACGCGGCCGAGTACGACAGTTTTTGCGACGCGTATCGCGTTGATGAAACACGATTTCTCCGCGCCGAACAAAACGACGGTTCATGTCTGGTGTTTGAGGCTTTATTTTCCAATGGTGAAGCGGTTGCGGCGTTTCGGGTTGAAAATGTGCCGGAAATCTTTTTTGCAGACGAAAACGGCAGTCGGAAAAGGCTGCATTACGATGCGGAAAAACATGCGTATGCCGTGGCGTGAAAACAGAAAAAACATAAAAAACGGAAGCATTGTGCTTCCGTTTTTTTGTTAAGAATCAGCTTTACCAGGAATAGGTTATTCCCATACGATAGGCCGTATCCGCGCTGCCCCAGGCGGCACCGACATTTAACAGAACGTTGTCGTTTATCCAGTGGAAGCCGCCGAGCGCCATTGCCGTTTCGCCTTCGTACATGCCTGTACCGAAAGAAAGCTGCGTGTTGCCGGTGGCGCGGGCATTCGGCACCAGAGCCGTCATGGCAGACATGGTGGCCATACCGGCATTGAAGTCATCGCGCAGATCATTAATGTCGCCGCTTAGCTGGTAATAACGAGAATCCAAATTGTGAATCTGGTTATCCAATCCGGCAACGGCGTCGGTTAGATTGGTGGCGCCGGAGACGTAATGCGTGTTGGCCAGTTTTGAGGTGTTGCCGATGGCGGTATTGACTGCGGCAATGTTTTGATTGACCGTATTGCTTGATGATACGCCGTTTTGTGCGGTACCCAAATCTTCTGCCGTACCGATGTTGGAGGCGATTTCGCTGATGGCGGTGGAAATGTCTGCACCGGCTGTGGCGAGATAGTTGTTGGAACCGTTGGCGTTGGTATAGTTATCGCGGTTGCCGATGGCAGAATCCAAAGATGTCAGATGATCTTCCACCGTGGTACCGTCGGCCAGGTTGCCCTGATGCTGGCCGCCCAGTTTGTCGGCGAGGCCGTGAATAGTGCCCAGGGACTGGTCTATGTTGTTGATGGCCTCAACAATCGTTTCCGGCGCATCCTCAGAACCATTAGACAGGTTTTTGTTGCCGACGCCGAGCTGGCTGATGTCGCCGACCGTCTTATTGACGGTATCTTCAACCCGGGTGCCGATAGTATTGTCAACCGAGTTTTGAACTTTTTCGTCAAGCCCTTCGTTGGTAACGTATTTTTCATCGGCTTTGGCAAGGATGTTTTCTTCAACCGTTGATAATTGGGAATCGGTGTAGTCTTTGCTCTCCTGCAGGCTGTCTGCAATATTGCCTTCCAGCTCGGTTTTAGCGGTGTTTATGTTGCCTTGCAGTTCAGTTTTGGTATCGGAAATCGTGCCGTTTAATTCGTCTTTGGCCGTATTTACCGCCGTGTCTATCGCACCGCCTTCTTTGGTGATGTCGTTAATCTGGCCGGACAGTTCGTTTTTGGCTTGTACAAGCTCTGTTTTATCCGCTTTGCCGCTTTCCAAATTGTCAATGGCTTCCGTATTGGCGGTGATGGCGGCAGTGTTGCCGGCGACGGCGGTGTTGGTGGTTTCCAGCTTGCCGTCTAAGGCCGTAACCGTTTCGTTGGTCTTGTCGAGTTTGCTTCCAAGATTAGCCACATTTTGGTCGGTGGTTTCCAGCTTGCCGTTTAAATCGGAGACGGTTTGATTGGTTTTGCCCAGTTCATCTTGCAGCGCCGTTACGTCGGAAGCGTCGGCTTTGCCCTTCAGGCTGTTCTCAAGACTGTCAACTTTTTTGTTGGTATCAGAAAGCGATGTTTCCAGATTGCCGACTTTTTCATTTGTGTCAGAGAGGGAGTTTTCCAAGTTGCCGACTTTTTCGCTGGTGCTGGCCAGATCGCCGGAAACTTTATTAATATTTCCCTGCAATTCGGTTTTGGTACTTTGCAGTTCTTCATCCGTTGCGTAGGTGTTATCCAGGTTGGCAACGGTATCCTGCAAGCCGCTGATGTCGTCTTTAACCGTAGTCATGTCGTCTTTAACCGCAGCCATGTCGCTTTGCAGATTGTCAATATCCGTTTCTGCCGTATCCAGGCGCCCGCCAAGTTCGGTTACATCTTCGGCGACATCGTTAATGCTGCCCTGCAGCTCACTTTTGGCGGCATCTACCGCGGTATCTATTGCACCGCCTTCCTGCGTGATGGCGTCAATTTTTCCGCTCAGTTCGTCTTTGGCGGCAGTGAGTTCTTCATCGCTGGCAAAGGTTTTATCCAGACCGCCCATAACATTGTCAGTTACGGTTTGTTCCAGCTTCTCAGTCTGCTTGTTAATTTCCTCGCTGACGGCGCCGCTGACCGTATCGTCCAGCTGGTCGGTAATGGTATTCTGGACGGTTGAGGCCAGTTCGTCCTGAGAAACGTATTGCCCGTCCAGTTCTGCGGATATTTCATTCTTAATCGTATCCAGATTGTCCTTGCTGACAAATTTATTGTCGGCTTCGGTTTTGTTGTATACATCGGAAGCGTCAGCTTTGTTGTTTAACTCGTCTTTGGTGGCGTAGTTGTTCAGATCGTTTTTTGATGCATACAGGCCGTCGGCGGTATCTTTGTCCAGCAGACCTTCGGTGGCTCCGGCAACGGTACTGTCAACGTAGCTTTCACTGGCCAGGCCGGTGGTTGCTTCCGAAATGGCACTGTTCATATCGTCTTTGGAGACTTTGTCGGCGATTTGCGTTTCCAGAGCACCGGTTGCGGAGCCGACCGCGCCGGCGACGGCGTCATTTAATTCGCCGTCGGTAACATAGCCTTCCAGAGAATTACTGATTTCGGTTTTGGCAGAGTCAACGGCACTGTTGACGTACTCTTCAGAGGCAAGTCCTTCGGTGGCCGTATTAACGGCATCACTTATCGCGTTTTGCATTTCTTCACCCGAAGCCAGGCCGGCCAAATCTTCTTTGGTGGCATAGTTGCTGCCGGCTTCCGTGACGGCATCGTTGATGGCCGTATCAATTGTCCCGCCCTCGGCTACGCCGTCGGATATGGCCTGCGTAATGTCGTCTTTGGTGGCGAAATTGCCTTCTTCAATCGCGGAAGAAACCTGTTCGCTGACGGCGTTTTGGATGGTGTCGCCTGAGGCAAGGTCTTTCGTTGCCTGATTTATGGCCTGCGTAATGCTGCCTTCTTCTTTAAGAGCGTCGGAAATTGCCGTGTTGGCGACTTCTTCGGCCGTGCTGCCGATGGTGTCGGAAATTTCGGTTTTGGCATTATTGATGGCATCATAAACCTGGTCGCCGCTGACAAGGTTATCATGGCCGTTGCCGATGCCTTCGCTTGTGTCTGTGGCTTTGTCTATGGCTGACTTTATGGAACCGCCGCTTTCAAGGGCCGTTTCTATGCCGATGTTAATGCGGTTGTTGGTGAAGGTATAAATTTGTCCGCCACTTTCCAGCGCCGTATTCAGGTTGCTGTTAAAGACGGAAGTTGCCGTATTTCTGACGTTGGCTTCCAGCCCGGTCCCAGAGTATGTGGTGCCGGAAGATATGTTGTTTATTTTTGTATTTTGTTCGTCTTGTTCTTCTTCAAGAGCGGCAATGTCATTGCTGTTTTGGTCAATTTTTCCTTCATTTGTGGTGATGCGATTGGACAGTTCGGTAACCGTTGTGGTATCGGCTTTGAGTGCCAACTCGCTTTCAACAGTTTTGCTCAAATTGTCGACGGCTGTTTTGGCTTCGGACGCCTGAGTTTTGGCTGTGGTAGCGTCTTCCTGTGTGGTACGCAGATTGGCCGCGGTGGCATAAGCGGTATTGCCAATCATATTGATACTGTTTTGCAGAGTGGTAAGGTCGCTATTTGTCAGGTAATTGATTTGGGTATAGCTTGATCCGGATTCATCGCTGGCAATCCATCCGGTTCCTTTATTAAACTGAATGGATTCAAAAGTGTCTTCCTCATTATTTGTTGTCTGGGCATGGACAATTGAGGCCATACTTAACAAGCAAATAGCGGTTCCTGCCAGTAAGATATTTTTGTTCATGGTTTTGTCCTTTGATATAGGTTGCCTTTGTTTTTTGGAGTGTGTCGTGCTGATTTTTTGGGGTCGTTTAAAATATACATCTTTAGTTTTATTTACGTTTTTTTAACTGATTGATTGTATTATAAAAATAAAGAAACAGTTCTGTTGATTTTAAACGACCCTTTTTTTTCAGCAGTCCGGATTGTTCGCAAGGGTAAGGAATACAGGAATGTAAGAACCAGTGCGAAAAAAACTGTACAGTAAGGGAAATATTAAAACTGAGAAAAAAACGGCGAAAGCAGGGAATGGCTGGTTTTTATATCTATTGACTTTTGGGGGCAGGCGGCGCTATATATACCTCTATGAGCAATCAATTTGAAGTGGTCAGCCCGTTTGAGCCGTCGGGAGACCAGCCGGAAGCAATCAGGCAACTGTGCGACGGCCTGAGAAGAGGCGAAAGAAACCAAGTTCTGCTGGGCGTTACCGGTTCGGGCAAGACCTTTACCATGGCCAAAATCATTGAGGAGATGAAGAAGCCGACGCTGATTATGGCGCCGAACAAAATTCTTGCGGCGCAGCTGTATGCGGAGATGAAAGAGTTTTTTCCGCACAACCATGTTGAGTATTTCGTATCCTACTACGACTATTATCAGCCGGAAGCATATATTCCGAAGACTGATACCTATATTGAAAAAGATTCTGCGATTAACGAGCAGATTGACCGGATGCGGCACGGGGCGACGCGTAACGTTTTGGAAGAGAAAGACGTGATTATCGTGGCGTCGGTGTCGTGCATTTACGGTTTGGGAAGCATGGAATCGTATTCGGCGATGGCGTTTTCGCTTAAAAAAGGCGATTGTATCGAGCCGAAAGAAATCTATAAAAATCTGGCGTTGCTGCAATATGAACGCAATCAGGCGAATTTTGTGCGTTCCACGTTCCGGGTTAAGGGCGATACGCTGGATATCTTTCCGGCGCACTACGAAGACCGCGGGTGGCGGGTGTCGTTCTTCGGCGATGAGATTGAAAAAATCAGCGAGTTTGACGTTTTGACCGGCAAAAAAACCGCGGATTTGGAAGAGATTACGATTTATCCGGCGAACCATTATGTTACGCCGCGTCCGGCATTGTCGCAGGCGATGATGCACATTAAGGAAGATCTGGCTTTGCGGCTTGACGAGCTGAGGCGCGACAACAAGCTGGTGGAGGCGCAGCGGCTGGAGCAGCGGACGCGGTTTGACCTGGAGATGATGGAAACGACCGGGCACTGCAAAGGGATTGAAAATTATTCACGCTATCTGACCGGACGCGCGCCGGGCGAGCCGCCGCCGACGCTGTTTGAGTATTTTCCGAAAGACGCGCTGCTGTTTATTGACGAGAGCCACATTTCGGTGCCGCAAATCGGCGGCATGTATCGCGGCGACCGCAACCGCAAATCTACGCTGGCGGATTACGGGTTCCGGCTGCCGTCGTGCGTGGACAACCGGCCGTTGAAGTTTGAGGAATGGGACAGGTTCCGCGCGCCGACGATTTTCGTTTCGGCGACGCCCGGCGACTGGGAACTGGAACAGAGCCACGGCGTGTTTGCCGAGCAGGTTATCCGCCCGACGGGGCTGATGGACCCGGTCTGCGTGGTCAAGCCGGTGGAAGACCAGGTTGACGATTTGATGGCGGAATGCCGCAAGGTGATTGCCAAGGGCGAGCGGGCGCTGGTTACGACGCTGACGAAAAAGATGGCGGAGGATTTGACCGAATATCTTAAGGAAAACGGGATTAAAGTGCGGTATCTGCATTCGGATATTGATACGCTGGAACGTATTGAGATTATTCGCGACCTGCGGCAGGGCGTGTTTGACGTGCTGGTCGGAATTAACCTGTTGCGCGAGGGACTTGACATTCCCGAGTGTTCGCTGGTGGCTATTCTCGACGCGGACAAAGAGGGGTTTTTACGCTCGACGCGGTCGCTGATTCAGACCATCGGGCGGGCGGCGCGCAATGCCGAGGGGCGCGTGGTGCTGTATGCCGACAAGATGACGGATTCAATCAAGTTTGCGCTGGACGAGACCGAACGGCGGCGCAAGAAGCAGTTTCAATATAACCTGGAGCACGGGATTACGCCGAAGACGATTAAAAAGGCGATTTCGTCAGTATTGCAGACGATGACCGAGGCAGAGGGCGACAAGGAGCTGACGGCGCCGATTGCCCGCGACAGGATTGAAAACATCGCCAAAGAAATCAAGCGGTTGACCAGGGAAATGAAACAATACGCGGCGGATTTGGAATTTGAACAGGCGATGAAGTGCCGCGACGAAATTAAGAGGCTGGAATCCATCCGGCTGGTCGTGGAGGATTAGGAACCGGCCGCGGAAAACTCGGAAACCGGGCTGAACGGCATTGCGGCAAAACAGCAGGTTTGCGGTGAGCAGAAAGGCTGGCAGAGCAACGCGGCAGAACAACGGGGTTGTGGCAGAGCAGAAAGGCTGGCAGAGCAGCGGGGCGCAGAACAACAGGTTTCGCAGCAGAGCAGAAAGGCTGGCAGAGCAACGTGGCGCAGAACAACGGGTTTGCGGCAGCTCCGGGGGTTCCGATTTGGGAGCAGGGCAGGCGTTGTATCTTTTGTTACATTTTTTCCGGCGCTTTGAAACCCAGAATGTTAATGCATATATCCAAAACCTTCAGTGTCAGGGTAATCAGCGCAACGAGCGACCGCAGGGTCGTTTTATCCTCTTCTGCCAAAATCTTTTTATCGTGGTAGAAGACGTTGAACTTGTTGGAAATCTCGTACACATACGAACAGATGATGGAGGGGGCATCTTTTTTGAGCGCTTCGCCAAGCGTGTGGCTGAAACGGGTCAGCGTCAGAGCCAGGTCGCGTTCGCTGGCAGTGGTGAAAGCGGCAAAACGGCAGGCGGTTCCGGATGCAGTTGTGCCGGACGAAACCGCAGCGGCAATCTCCGGATGGCGTTCCTTAAGCTTGGCAAGAATGGACTTTATCCGCACCATGGTATAAAGGATATACGGCCCGGTATTGCCTTCAAATGAGGCAAACTTGTCAATGTCAAAAATATAATTGCTTTCGCAAGGGTTCATCAGGTCGCCGTATTTGATGGCGGCGAGGCCGATGGCCTGTTTCAACTGCCGCAGTTTGGCTGCGGGCATTTCCTCTTCGCCTTTAATCGCAACTTTGCTTTCTACCGTATCCAGCAGTTCGGAAAGTTTCATCGTGCCGCCGGAACGGGTTTTGAAGGGTTTGCCGTCTTTGCCGTTGACGGTGCCGAAACCGATGAACGTCAGTTCGGTTTCGGGGCGGATTACGCCGGTTTTGCGGGCGCAGCGGAAAACGCGCTCAAAATGCAGCGCCTGGCGTTTGTCGACAACATACATGACGCGGTCCGGGCGGAAATCCCGTTCGCGCTGGACGAGGGTGGCAAGGTCGGTCGTTTCATAAATTGCGCTGCCGTCGGATTTCAAAATAATGCACGGCGGGATTGGCGCGGTATCGCTTTCTTCTTTGACATCTACGACGAGAGCCCCTTCGCTTTCATAGGCGAGCCCCTTATCTTTCATCATCCTGACCATATCGGGAATAAAAGGGTCGGCATCGCTTTCGCCGAGCCAGAGGTCAAAGTCGACGTCCAGCCGCGCATAGTTGCGCTTTAAGTCGGGAACGGAAACGCCGACGATATGGCGCAGCAGGGCGCGGTAACCGCGGCGTCCGGACTGCATTTCCTGCGTGGCGGCGCGGGCGGCGGCCAGATAGGCTTCGTCTTCTTTGGATTTGGCGGAAGCAAAAGGATAAATCTGCTCCAAATCTGCCAGAGTGAACGGCGCTTCCTGCGGGTAGTCCCCGGCATAATTTTCGTCAAAATACGGCAATTCCGGATGACGGAGGGAGAGTTCGTGAATAATCAGCCCCATTTGCAGCCCCCAGTCGCCCAAGTGCGCATCGGCAATGACCTTGTTGCCGGCAAAACGGTTCAGGCGCTTTAAGCATTCGCCGATAACGGCCGAGCGCAGATGCCCGACATGCAGCGGTTTGGCAACGTTCGGCCCGCCGTAGTCAATGACGACGGTGCGGGGATTTTCAACCTTGGCAAAGCCGCAGTTTTCGCTCTGGCTCATTTCTTCCAGATAACAGGCGATGAATTCGTCTTTGACGGTGATGTTGATAAACCCGGGGGCGACGACGGAAACGGTTGCGACGACATCGTTGGCAGGCAGTGCCGCAGCCACGTCATCGGCGATTGCCAGCGGAGCTTTGCGATATTGTTTGGCGGCGGACATGGCGCCGTTGCACTGAAACTGGCATAAGTCCGGGCGAGCCGAAACGACAACGCGCCCCAAGGCAGCGTCATAACCGGCAGCGGAAAAACCCGCGGAAAAAATGTCGCTTAATTTGTCAATAACCGTTTGCACGAAAGGTCTCCTTCAGATGGGGTGGATTTTTGGGGATATTAAGGCGACGGGAACGTTTTGTCAAGGGGAAATGCGGGAATGGCGAGAGAGGGGCCGGCAAAGCGGCATGGCGGCGGGAGCATTTTGAAACGGCGGAGGGACGGGTGTGTTTTGAGATGGCGGCGTTATGTTGTGGATAGAACGCCGCGAGCCTTGCCAAGCGGCGGCGGATTTGGCAAAATTACGTCTCGGGCATTGCAGAAAAGAAAACCCGACACTATATAGAACTAATCCATACAGAGGGAAAGTGCATCCATACGGGAGAGCAGCCTCCTTTGCAAAGGATATTAAAAACAGGTGCACGGGTGCCGGTTTTTTCGAACGGGAAAGCAGAGCCGTGTGCCGCCAGGACAGGGGCGCGGGCGCCGGCTTTTTTGAACGGGAGAGCAGGGCAGCGTGCCGGTTTAGCAGTTTGTTTGAGCAATTCATAAGGATATTATAATGAGCCGCGTTGAAGATAAAGACATCAACATAGACAACCATCCGGAAGCAAAAGATGCGCTTCCGCCCGCAGATGACAAGATGATTTTGGAGAATATGGAATATCCGGTGCTGTCGCTCCGGGATATTGTGGTTTTTCCGGAGAATTCGGCATCGCTGTTCGTCGGCCGGAGCATGTCGCTTAAAGCCGCGAAAGCCGCCTATCAGTTTGGGACGCCGCTGGCGCTTTTGACCCAAAAGCAGTCGGCAACAGAGGATCCGAAGGAAAAAGACCTCTATCAAATCGGGACACTGGCGCGCATCAAGCGCTTTATTACCATGCCGGACGGGACGCTTAATCTGGCCGTTGAGGGAATCCGCCGCATCAGGGTCAAGAAACTCAATACGTTCGGCGATTATTATACGGCGTTTATCGAACCTTATGATTTGGCGGAAAACGGCGGCGACGAGGCTGAACTTAAGGCGCTGGCGGCGGTGGTCAGCGAAAAATTCCGCCAGCAGACGATTGACTATTCCAAACTGCCCAAAGAAAGCCTGATGATTGTCAACCAGCACGAAAACCTCGGCAAACTGATTGCGGTGATTATCGGCAATCTGGATATCAAAACCTCGGACAAGCAGGAGCTGCTGGAATGCCGCGACGAACGCGCGATGCTGACCAAGCTTTTGGAAATCCTTAATGAAGAAGGCGCGCGCATTGCGGCGGAAAACAAAATTAAAGACCGTGTCAAGAGCCAGATGGAAAAGAACCAGCGCGACTATTACCTTAACGAGCAGCTGAAAGCGATTCAGAAAGAGCTGACCGGGGTAGAAAACGAAGAGGAAGACGAACTGCAGCAATATGCGAAGAAAATTGCCGAATCCAAAATGAGCAAAGAAGCGCGTGCCAAAGCGAATCAGGAACTGAAAAAACTTAAGGCGGCGGGGCCGATGAGCGCGGAATCGACGATTATCCGCAATTATCTCGACTGGCTGGTGGATTTGCCGTGGGGCAAGTATTCGCCAATCAGCCATAATCTCGGCAAAGCGATAGAAATTCTGGACGAAGACCACTATGGCCTGCAGAAAGTTAAAGAGCGCATTATCGAGTATCTGGCAGTGCAGGCGCGGTCGAAAGATTTGAAGAGCCCTATTTTATGCCTGGTCGGGGCGCCGGGCGTGGGCAAAACCTCGCTCGGGCGGTCGATTGCCAGGGCGACGGGGCGCAAGTTCGTGCGCGCGTCGCTGGGCGGCATGCGCGACGAGGCGGAAATCCGCGGACACCGCCGCACTTATATCGGAGCAATGCCGGGCAAGATTATTCAAAACATCAAAAAAGCCGGCGTGTCCAACCCTCTGTTTCTCTTGGACGAGATTGACAAGCTCGGTTCGGATTGGCGCGGCGACCCGAGTTCGGCGCTGCTGGAAGTGCTGGATCCCGAGCAGAATGCGACGTTTAACGACCATTATCTGGATTTGGACTATGACCTTTCCAAGGTGATGTTCGTAACGACCGCCAACTCGCTGGATATGCCGCGGCCGCTGCTGGACCGTATGGAGATTATCCGGCTGGACGGCTATACCGAGCAGGAGAAAATTGAAATCGCCAAGCGGCATCTGATTCCGAAAGTGTTTAAGGAGAATGCGATTAAGCCGACGGAGCTGTTTATTACCGACGATGCCATCCGCGACGTTATCCGCTACTATACGTCGGAATCCGGCGTGCGCAATTTGGAACGCGAACTGGCGACGATTGCACGCAAGTCGGCGAAAGAACTGTTGCTGGACAGTGAGAAAAAGGCGGAGAAAGGCGGAAAGAGCGCCGGGCGGAGCCGCAACGGCACAGTTAATGAAAAAACGGCTAATGAAAAAACGGCAGCGGACGAGCATATTACGGTTACGGCAGACGAGCATATTACGGTTACGCCTGACAACCTGAACAAATATCTCGGCATTAAGAAGTTTCATTTCGGCGTGCGCGAGGAGAAAAATCTGGTCGGGGTTACGACCGGGCTGGCATGGACGGAAGTCGGCGGAGACATCTTGTTTATCGAAGCGGTGGATATGCCTGGCAAGGGCGTTATTAAACAAACCGGCAAACTCGGCGAAGTGATGAAAGAATCGATTGACACCGCATATTCGGTTGTGCGGTCGCATGCGCAGGCGCTGGGGATTAATCCTGAGGTGTTTGAAAAGACCGATGTGCATGTCCATGTGCCGGAGGGAGCCATTCCGAAAGACGGTCCGTCGGCGGGAATTACGATGTATACGACGCTGGTGTCGGTGTTTACGAAAATCCCGGTCAGGAGCGATGTGGCGATGACCGGCGAAATTACATTACAAGGCAGGGTGCTGCCAATCGGCGGTTTGAAAGAAAAACTGCTTTCGGCATTGCGCGGCGGCATCAAAACGGTGATTATCCCGAAAGGCAATGAAAAAGACCTGGCGGAACTGCCGGAGATTGTCAAGAACGAATTGAAAATCGTGCTGGCGGAAAATGTCAACGACGTGTTGGCTGTGGCGCTGGAACATCCGGTTACGCCGCTTAAGACCGATACGGTGCATTAAGGCGAAGGGCTGACTGATGGAAAAAGCCGGTTTTTACCGGCTTTTTGTTTGGCGTTTTGCCGCCGTGCTTTTGTGCCGGGTCAGACAGGTATTGACAAAACCCGGCGGCGATGTTATAGAACAACGCAACAGAATATTGTTATGGAAGTTTAATTATTTTAAATTTGATTTTATGAAAGCTAAAATTTCTAAGAAAAAAAACAGGAAGCTAAATGCCAAATCGGTAAAAAGAGAACCGGGCAAGGCCGAAGTTTTTCTGACATCGTTGCACAAAGCCGCTGAAAAGGCCTTTTATCCCAAAGCGTGGCTGGATGCTTTTTGCCGCGACTGCTGGAAGTTTGAAGACAGGCAGGAAAAATGTTTTGCCGCGCTTACAACGGTATTTAAGTTTTTGCCGCAGGCTGAACAGATGGAACTTATTCCGCTTTTGATAGGCAGCAGCAAGGCTTATCCGAAACTTGTCCTGTTGGCCGAAGAGCTGTTTAACGCCCTGCCGGCGGAAGAGCAGAAACGGATTAAGGTGCCGATGATTTACTGGACGATGGATGACAGGGAAACCCAGATTACGGAGGCGGAATATCGCTGGCGAAAAGAGTATGATTTGTCCTGTCGGCAGACTGAAACCGGCTATTCCCGGCCGATGAATGCGGATTTGGATTTGAAGTGTTTTTACGCCGTCCTCGGAATGCTCAGCGCTTCGGGTACAGAAACTTACATTTATCTTCGTGGCTGGTAAAACGGCCGGTTCGGAAATTTGGGAAAAGGCGCTGTCTGCGGACGGCGCTTTTTTTTAGTGGGGAAGATGTGCCGTGTTGCAGAGGCGGCGGAACAAAGAACGGGTGATGTGCAGCGGGAAACGGAGAACAACGTACTGTGCAGCGGCTGTATTGTGATGCGGTTGTGCTGTGCGGCGGCTGTTTTGTGCGGCGGCTGTTTTATGATGCGGGCAAATGAAGCAGGACGATATTTCCGCTTGACAGGGCGGGGAGTTGCGGTTATATTTCCCGTTGTTTGAATTGAGGCATACAATGGCAAAGAAAGTAAAAAAATCGGATTTTATTGCATCGGGGCAGGTGGCCGTCAACCGCCGCGCCACGTTTGACTATGCCATTGAGGAAACGTTTACCGCCGGTTTGGAATTGCGCGGTACCGAAGTCAAATCGCTGCGGCTGGGCAAGGCAAGCCTGACCGATACGTACGGTTCTTTTGCCGACGGCGAATTATTTATCGAAAACCTCAAAATTGAGGAGTATGCCAACAAAGGGTATGAAAAGCAGGAGCCGAACCGCAAGAAAAAGCTGCTGCTGACGCGCCATGAAATCAACCGCATTATCGGGGCGATGGCGAAGAAAGGCTATTCCCTGGTTGCCAAGCGGCTGTATTTTAACGAGCGCGGGCTGGCCAAGCTGGAGGTCGGCATCGGCAAGGGCAAGAAACTTTATGATAAGCGTGAGAGCATTAAGGAGCGCGAACTGAACCGTAAGCTGCGCGAGTGGTAGTCAGGGCGCGGTGTGTTGATTTGCAGGCTGCGCGAGTGGTAGCAGGGGAAGGCGTGTCGAACCGCAGGCTGCGCGAGTGGTAGCCGAGGGTGTTGGTGCGGGTGTAATAACCCGTTATTTTTAAAAGAAAAACTTAAAAATATCTCCTGAAGTTTTAACCGGTTGTTTAGAAATGGGCAGCTAAACTCGGGGCAGCTGCCGGCGGAGGGCCTTTTTTCCGTCCGGGTTGCTCGTTAATACCGATGAAAAGGGAGATTACATGCTTAACATTAAGAAATTGACGGCTTTTGCGGCGGCGTTGGCGCCGGCATTGGCCGTGGGGACGAGCGGGGCGCAGGCGTCCGAAATCGACCTCAAAATCCCGTCGCTGGACGTGGGTTACAATATTTTCGGCTGGGCGGTGTCCGGTACGCAGATTTTGGCTTTCGGGCTGGTTATCTGCGTTTTGGGCATGCTGTTCGGCTGGTATCAGTTTCACAAAATCAAGAATATGCCGGCGCATCAGTCGATGCTTAACGTGTCGGAACTGATTTACGCAACCTGCAAGACCTATATGAAACAGCAGGCGAAACTGCTGCTGTTGCTCGAAGTGTTTATTGCGGTATGCATTTTCTACTATTTTTACGGCCTGAACGATACGCCGCTGCCGAAAGTCCTGACGGTTCTGGGCTGGTCGGTGCTGGGTATTCTCGGCTCGTATTCGGTGGCGTGGTTCGGTATGCGCATCAACAACTACGCGAATGCGCGCACGGCTTTTTCTTCGCTTGAAGGCAAGGCGTACAAGGTAATGAGCCTGCCGCTCAAATCCGGCATGTCCATCGGCGTGCTGCTCATCTGCGTTGAGCTGATTATGATGATGGCAATTTTGCTGTTCGTATCCAAAGAGAGTGCGGGCGCGTGCTTTATCGGCTTTGCCATCGGCGAATCGCTCGGCGCGGCGGCGCTGCGCATTTGCGGCGGCATTTTCACCAAAATTGCCGATATCGGTGCGGATTTGATGAAAATTATCTTTAAAATCGGCGAGGACGATGCGCGCAATCCGGGCGTGATTGCCGATTGCACCGGCGACAACGCGGGCGACTCCGTCGGTCCGACTGCGGACGGTTTTGAAACCTACGGCGTTACCGGCGTGGCGCTTATCAGCTTTATCGTTCTGGGTGCGGGCATGATGTATGCCAATAACGGCGATTTGGTCATGCTGGCGAACGGCGTTGATTTTCAGGCGCGTTTGATTGTATGGATTTTCGCCATGCGCATTCTGATGATTCTGACCTCGCTGTTTTCGTACTGGCTGAACGGAAAAATTTCCGAAGCGCGCTACGGCAAGGAGAAAATCTTTGACTTTGAAAAGCCGCTGACGAGCCTAATCTGGCTGACGTCGCTGACGTCGATTGCGGTAACGTTCGGCATTTCGTACGTTATGCTTTCCAATATCAGTCCTGATTTGTGGTGGCGGCTGTCGCTGATTATCAGCTGCGGTACGCTGGCGGCGGCGCTGATTCCGGAGTTTACAAAAATCTTTACGTCTTCCAAGTCGCAGCACGTGCAGGAAATCGTCAAGTCCAGCCGCGAGGCGGGCGCTTCGCTGAACATCATTTCCGGTATTGTCGCCGGCAATATGTCGGCGTTCTGGCAGGGGCTGGTTATGGTCGGCCTGATGGTTATCGCATTCTTTACGGCGCAGGACGGCCTGGACGGCTTTATGGTCTATCCGACGGTGTTTGCATTCGGTCTGGTGGCGTTCGGCATGCTCGGCATGGGGCCGGTAACGATTGCGGTCGACAGCTACGGCCCGGTTACCGACAACGCGCAGTCGGTGTTTGAACTGTCCCAGATTGAGAGCCTGAGAGGCGTCAAGAAAGAGATTGAGAAAGACTACGGTTTCAAGCCGGACTTTGAGCAGGGCAAACACCTGCTGGAAGCCAACGACAGTGCCGGAAACACGTTCAAGGCGACAGCCAAGCCGGTGCTTATCGGCACGGCGGTTATCGGCGCGACGACGATGATTTTCTCCATCATTCTGCTGCTGAACCTTAAGCTAAATTTGCTTGACCCGATGGTATTGTTCGGCATTATCCTCGGCGGTGCGGTCATCTACTGGTTCTCGGGCGCGTCAATGCAGGCGGTTTCCACCGGCGCTTACCGTGCGGTCGACTTCATTAAGCAGCACATCAAGCTTTCGGGCAAAAAGGCGGCTTCCAAGGAAGACTCGCAGGAAGTGGTGCGTATCTGTACGCTGTATGCGCAGAAAGGTATGTTCAACATCTTTATCGTGATTTTCTCGTTCACGATTGCGTTTGCATGCTTTGATGCGAATCTGTTTGCGAGCTATCTGATTTCGATTGCGGTCTTCGGGCTGTACCAGGCGCTGTTTATGGCGAATGCCGGCGGCGCATGGGACAACGCCAAGAAGGTCGTAGAAGTCGACCTTGGCGAAAAAGGCACGCCGCTGCACGACGCGACGGTCGTCGGCGATACGGTCGGCGATCCGTTCAAGGATACGTCCTCGGTGGCGCTGAACCCGATTATTAAATTCACGACGCTGTTCGGCCTGCTTGCGGTCGAGATGGCGGTAGCGGCGCCGAAGTGCGTTTCGCTCGGCCTCGGCATCTTCTTCCTGTTGGTGGGGTTGGTCTTTGTTTATCGCTCCTTCTACAAGATGAAGATTTAAAGGGGGAAATTATGGTGAACTGACTCGCAGATGGTGCTCCTCTTCGTCGCGTCGTGTACGTTTATGTACACTCGTGCTCCTTGGGAGACATCTGCGGTCTTTTCGCAAAATTTTCCGCCTTTAAGGGGTAAATTATTGTGATTAAGTTCGCAGGAGTCCGGTTTGTGAAAACCGGACTCTTTTTTATACAAAAAACATATTGATTTTGTATAAAAAGTATGTTATATTAAGGCAGTTAAAAAATTATTGTGCCCGTTTGCGGCTGTTTTGTTTATGCAGAACAGCATGGTAAGGTTTATGTTTTATTATTGCAAGGGTACATACAAGAGAAATTTTTTTTAATTAAATAATCTAAAATTTACAAACGTATGAAAAAGAAAAATTTCTTGCGTTTTGCAGCTATAGCTGTGAGCGCAGTAGTATTGGTTGCGTGTACAGTCGTATTAAGTGCGTGTACAGCAGGAGAGAAGTTAAACTTCATGAGTGAAGGTATTGATCCCCAAATGAAGTGGTTTCTTTATGTTGATACCGCGGTAAATGACGGTCAGGGCGAAAGTACCGGTTCGTTTGAGCAAGAGTCAAACGTTGACATGGAGGGTGATGGAACCAATGTACAACGTTTTAATCCCACGGCGTATATCAATGTGGTTCTCGAAAAGAAGCACATTGAGGTGGCTAGCGAAGCAGAGCTGGCGGTTGCTTTGACCGGCGAGGAAACGGTAAGTGACAAGAACGTTGAAGAAGGGGCGACTTTCGGCAAAGATATTGTCAAAAAGTTTACCTTTTCTGACGGGCAGGTAGCTACCGTATCCTACGGCTGGCGTTATGATCGTAAAGTTGTAGAAGACTATGGGGCCGTCGAGGCACCGCATTTGGAGATTTCTTCTGTAGTTTATGATGATTATACGTCAGAAGCTATGGACGAGAATCAAAAAGTGACGTTGTTGTTTAACGCTGCTTGGACGGCGAAAAACGTTACAACGCCGAATTCTGACGTTATGACGCTGCGGCCGTGGTATACCAAGTCGGTAAAAGCAGGCGACATTCCCGGTGAGCCGGTTTGGGACTTCAAACTTAACTGGAGCCTGAATGGTGAACGCCAAGGCGTGGTTGACGTGATTGTTACCAAGACAATTCCGCATTCAACGGCGGAAGACGAGGTAAAGACGTGGACTGACCAGGTGGTTGTGGCTATGGGATTAAACAGCAACAACAGCTGGTATGTGGCAAACACAGAAGTTACTTATGACTCTTATGTTACCAACGAAGGGAAAAGTTCCCGTATCAGTGGTACAGAGAGGGCATTTACGGTAGAATTTGATGACAACCGTTATAACTTCGTGCCGCATTACCGGATGCCGGGCGGCGGTTATCTCACTCCTGAGCCGACGTTTAACACGCTGGTGCGTTCCGTCAAAATCGTCTTTGACAACGGGGAAAAGCACAAAGAATTTAATATTCCGCTGGAACTTAAATTCTCACAGAGCGTGCAGTACCTGTCCGAACGTGCCAAACTGTATCCGGATGACACATATCTGGGTTCCGACGTAAGGGAATTCAGTTTCGTCAATACGGATACCAAGCAGGAGGTAATGCACCACACGGCATACACCGACCTGAAGCTGCACCCGTAACGCGCAGTACCCTGATTTAGAGAAAGCCCTTCTTGCAATGCCCCGTTTGACGGCGGCGCTGCAGAGGGGCTTTCTTTTTGTCAGCGGCAGAGAAAATCGTTGGGGCGCGGCAGGCGGCAGTGCCAAGCGACAATCGGCAGGCGGCAGTGTCAGGCGGCAACCGGCGGGCACAGACAGCAATCGGCGGGCACAGACAGTAACCGGCGTGCACAGGCAGCAGGCGGCGGGTGCGTTAATTTTGGCGGAGCGGGGCGCGGTTTAAACCTTTTTTTAAGATTATCGGTGTTATGAACAAAATATATCATTATGCCCGGCAGGCAGCTGGGTGTCAGGGGGCGGATTAATGCGCCAGATGTATGGCAGGCGGCGGATTGCCGGGAGAACGGAATCAACGCGCCATATATCGAGCTGGTACCTGATTGCCGGGAGAACGGAATCAACGCGCCATATATCGAGCTGGTACCTGATTGCC
>ERZ1026989.192-NODE-192-length-20647-cov-10.070076_pt1 | contig 20647 bp, 18 predicted proteins | sample MGYA00519250_ERZ1026989 | MGnify/ENA primary metagenome ERZ1026989 (study PRJEB26926, sample SAMN06164542) | human gut metagenome | biome: ENVO:00009003; feature: ENVO:2100002; material: ENVO:00002003 | host: Homo sapiens | place: USA | collected 2012 ... | reverse complement strand
GTCGGCAGCGTCAGATGTGTATAAGAGACAGATTTCAGATCGTCCCGGCCGGCCATCACCTGTTTCAGGACGGTGCTTTTCCCCACGCCGGAAGCGCCGGAGATCACAAACATTTTTCCCTTGCTCACGGCTCAATCCTCCTTTATTTCTTCTTCCGGTCTGTCCATCCACCGGGCATACAGCGTCTCGGTGGGGATGCCGGAGAGGATCACGTGGTCGGTATCCATGAGAAGCACGGCCTTTGTCTTGCGCCCGTAGGATGCGTCAATGAGCATTCCCCGGTCTCTCGCCTCCTGAATCACCCGCTTGATGGGTGCGGAGTCCGGCGCTACAATGGCAAGAACCCGCCCCGCGGCAACCATGCTGCCGAAACCGATGTTCACAAGCTTCATAGCTACTCCTTACTCGATGTTCTGGGTCTGCTCCCGGATTTTCTCCAGCTCGGCCTTGATCTCCACCACGACCCGTGCCAGACGCACATCGGTGCACTTGGAGCCGATGGTGTTGGCCTCCCGGTTCATTTCCTGCAGCAGAAAGTCCAGCTTCCGTCCGACGGCGCCGCCGGTGGTGAGCATGTTGTTCATCTGCTCCAAGTGGCTTCTTAAGCGGACGGTCTCCTCGTCCACTGCCACCTTGTCGGCGAAAATAGCGGCTTCCGTCAGGATGCGGCTTTCGTCAATAGCAGTGTTGGCCAAAACCTCTTTGATCTTATTTTCCAGACGGGTGCGGTAGTCCAGCACAGTCTGGGCGCCGCCCGCTTCCACCTGACTGACCAGCGACAGGATCGTCTGTCCCCTGCTGCGCAGATCGTTCTCCAGCGCCTTGCCCTCCGTGGTGCGCATGGCGTCGAAGCCTGCCAGCGCCTTATTCACAACGGACAGCATATCGTCCAGCAGCTGCTGCTCGTCCACCTCCGGCTTCTCCACGGTAAACACATCCGGCATCCGGGACAGAAGCGACACGCTGATGTCCTCTTTCACGTCGAAATTTTCCGCCATCTGCTTCATAGCGGCCAGATACCCCGCCACCATGGATTCATTCAGGGTGACCTTTACGTCGGCGGCACCCTCGGAGCGGACGGACAGGAACACGTCCACCTTGCCCCGGGAGATGGCGTTCTTCACAGCCTGCTTCACCGCGTCCTCTCCAAAGGACAGACTGCGGGGCAGCTTCACGGTGCAGTCCAGATAGCGGTTGTTGACGGAGCGCAGCTCCACCGTAAATTCTCTTCCGTTCACGGTCTCCACGGCGCGGCCGTAGCCGGTCATACTTTTAACCAAACTCATTATCCCCTTTTTTCATGGCTTTTCTCATATTTTCCTTGCGAAAGCTGTGATCGTATAGTCAATATTGGCCTTTCTCACCACTTTGCGGTCGTACACCAGCACCAATGCGATGCCAAGCACAAACCCAAGCCCCCCGACCAGCGCGCCGAAGCCGCCCAGCCGGAAGCCCAGATAGTACCCTGAGAAGAACAGCACCAGCGGCACAACATACAGTACCGCCGCCGCTTTCAGCACCGGGGCAGTCTCGGATTCCACCTTTACCAGCTCCCCCCGGCGGGCGCCGATGGGGTTCTTTGCCGTAAACGTCACCGTTTCCTTCGCCGCGCCGCAGCCGGAACATTTGTGGCAGTCGCCGGAACAGGCGCTTTCCCGGATACGGAACACCAGCGCCGTGCCGTCGTCATAGGTTTCCTTTACCCGGACGAGCTGTTCCATGCCGTCACCCCTTTACCGTTGCCGATACGGAATATGGCCCCATTACCGCGCCCACTGCCGTGAATTCCTCGCCGAAGGTGATGGACGCCTTGTAGGTGGCCGTTCCCGCCACGGCGTTGGAGAAGTCCACCACGACCTTGATATCGTCTCCCGTCAGCTGGCTGATCTGTCCGGCAGCGCCGCGCACCCGCACCGTCAGGCTGGCGTTGATGATCTCCACCTCCATGCCCTCCGGCACGTTGATGGCCTCAAAATTGTCTACGGTATATTCTCTGGTACTCAGGCCGGAGAACTGAATGCTCACCGTGGCCTCGTTCACGCCGGTCTGGTTGGTGATGCCGTCGGGCAGGTTGATGGTGTAAAGCATATTCTGGGACTTTTCCACCGCCCGCAGATCGATCTCGGCAAGGGTGTAGCTGTCGCCCAGCTCTGCCAGCGCGGCATCGCTGCCCGTGACCCGGATGGACGCAGGGTTGACCGTTATGGTGGTGTTTTCTTCCGTAGCACCGCCGCCGTAGGTGACCTGCGCCACCAGCTTCAGCTCCTTGATCCTCTGGATCTTCATGTCCAGATGGATTTCTTCCACATCCGTGGTGATCTCCGCCGCGTCCACGGGGTTGCCCTCCGCGTCGCAGAGGGTATAGCGGTAGCTCTCGCTGATGGACTCCGACTGATCCGTCAAGTCCACCTCGATCACCGCCTGCCGGATTTTGTCGGCGACGGAGGCGGGGCCGATAACATTCACTGTGGAATAGTCCAGCTGGACGTTTTCCGTGTCGTACAGATAATCCTCCGACCGGGTGCCGTCATATTGCACCACCACCGGCACATCCTTCACCCGGCGGTATTCCACATCTACATAAAAGTCGCTCTGGGACAGCGTCTCGAAGGCATTCTGCGCCACGTTTCCGGGGTAGGAAATGGTGTAGCGCAGATTGATCTTCTGCCCCGGCTCGGTGATCGCGGACAGGTTGGCCTTGACCGTAATATTGTTCTGGTTGACCTTGATCAGATCGCTTCTGGCGCCTGCCAGCTGTAACGACACCGTGGAGGAAGATGTGGAGGTACACATCAGCCCCCGCTCGTTCAGGACGCTCTCGCCCTCCAGCACCACCGGGATGTTGTAGTAAGTCTCCTCGGAATTGGGGCTGACGTAAGTGATGACGTACAGCCAGAGGCCAAAGGCGATGACGATGGACAGCAGAATGGAGCCAAATCTATTTTTCATTGTCGTCCGTCTCCTTTCTGCGGGGCTGCAGCTTCTGCTTCAGCCGCAGACTCAAGTCCTGCTTCTCGTCCCCGTCGTTGGCAGGGCACAGTTCATTGTGCAGCAGCTTGTCCAGCGTCTGGGGCGCAAGGTGCCGCTTGAGCATTCCGCCCACCGCCACGGAAATGGTGCCGGTCTCCTCGGAGACGATCACCACCACCGCGTCGGAAGCCTCGCTCATGCCCACGCCGGCGCGATGCCGGGTGCCCAAGTCCGAGCTGAGACGGTTGCTGTCGGACAGGGGCAGCACACACCCCGCTGCGGCGACCCGGCCGTCCCGGATGATCATTGCGCCGTCGTGGAGGGGGGAATTCTTAAAGAAAATGTTCCGGATCAGCTGCTCGGAAACCTGACCGTCGATCTGGGTGCCGGTTTTGAAGTATTCCTCCAGCCGCTGCTCCCGGGCGAAGACGATCAGCGCGCCCACCTTTTCCCGCCCCATGGCCTCGCAGGCACGCACGGTCTGGGTGATGACCGCGTCCATCTCCTGCTGTACGGGCTTGTTGACGCCGAAGATACTCGTCAGCTTCACGCTGCCCAAATGATCCAGCATCCGCCGCAGCTCCGGCTGGAACAGAATCACCAGCGCCAGCAGTCCGATGGCCAGGAACTGGTTCATGATGAAGCCCACCGTGTACAGATGCAGGAAATCCGTCAGCCACGCGATGATCAGCACCGCGACCACGGCCTTGGCGATCCGGGTGGTGCTGGGTGTCTTGATCAGCGGAAGAATTTTATATATCAGAAACGCGACTACGGCGATATCCAGATAGTCTGACCACTGCATCCGCTGTATCTGATGCAGCAAATTCTGAATGCTCTCCATAAACGTTCTTACCCCTTTTATGTCAACTTTTGTATAGCGCATACTCCGCTATCGTAAATTAGCTACTATCTTGTCTATTATAGCGAATACCGGCGCTGATGGCAATAGCCAATCTGTAAAAAAATTGCGGCTAAACTCTGGGAAGTTTGGATACCACTCGGAGAAACGCGTCGGTTTGGGCGTCGGATGCGTCGTGGCCAAAGCTGACCCGCACCGTCCCCGATTCCAGCGTCCCCGCGCTTTCGTGGGCAAAGGGGGCGCAGTGCAGACCCGCACGGACCGCAATGCCCTGCTTCGCCAGAAACGTCGCCGCTTCCTCACAGTCCATCCCCGGCCGGAAGGACACCGTCGATGCCTGATGCGCCCCGGCGAATACCTCCATCCCCAATTTCTGCAAGCCCTCGGCACACCGTTCCAGCTGCCGGTGCTCCCGGCGGAAAATGTTCTGCACACCTGTACGGCGGACAAACCGCAGTCCCTCCTTCAGTCCCGCGTAACCGGGTACGTTCAGCGTCCCCGCTTCCAGGCGGTCAGGCAGGTAATCCGGCATGGCCTGATTGACGGAGTCGCTGCCCGTCCCCCCGAACAGCAGAGGCTGGGCATCGCCGCCGCAGAGCAGCAGCCCCGTCCCCTGAGGCCCCAGCAGCCCCTTATGCCCCGGCATGGCGATAAAATCCGCCCCCAGCGCCTGAAGATCCACGGGCAGCGCCCCGGCGGACTGGGCGGCATCGATGATGAACGGCACCCGCCATTTCCGGCACATCTCCGCCAGCTGCTCCACGGGCAGAATATAGCCGAACACGTTGGAAACGTGGGTAAATACCGCCGCGTCCGCCCCCTGCTTCAATTCCCGTCCGAAGCGGGAAAGGGTGTCCTCCCAGTCAAACAGCCGCCGCCCCGCCACCCGGATATCCGCCCCCAGCGCATGAAGGGGGCGGGTCACGGCGTTGTGCTCGAACCCGGACACAACCACCCGTCCCCCCGGCTTCACGATGGAGCGGATGGCAATGTTCAGTCCATGGGTGCAGCTGGTGGTCAGCGCGACCTGCTCCGGCCGGCAGTGAAACAGCTCCGCGGCGGCTTCCCGGCAGGCATACACCGTCTCCGACGCTTCCATTGCTGCGGGATACCCGCCCCGCCCCGGATTCGCGCAGGTGTACATTGCCCGCTCCACTGCCCGGTACACCCCCGGCGGCTTGCGGAAGGAGGTGGCGCCGTTGTCCAGATAGATCATACCGTCAGCTCCTCCAGATTTCCGTCCGGGCGCTGGGCATAAATTTTGCGCAAGGGGACGCCGTTCTCCCGCAGAAGCTCCACCACTGGGATGATGTCTTCCGTTTTGATCCGCAGACTGTAGCCGCAGCCCTGCTGCTCCATCCACTTGGGCGTCCGCTGGAGGACGCAGCGGTGGTTGTTCCGGTTCAGCAGCCGCTCGCCCCGCTGGGCAAACGTCACCGAGCGGAACGTAATGATAAAGATTCTCATAACGCAAAACCTCCCGGCACAATCTATGCCCGGGAGGTCGAAACCGTGCGTATTCCGGCGGCGAAAACGGGGCAGCCACGCAAGCAGCTGCCCCGCAGGATTATGGTTTGCTTTCGTTTTCCAGCGTGATGGTCGTAACGTAGTCCGGATTCGGGACGTAAAGGCGGTAGCTGGTTCCCGACAGCTCCATATAGTAATAGCTCCAGCCGGATTTGAATTTCAGTCCCACCGTGATGGACGGCTGATTCTGAGCGGCGGCGGGCAGGTTGTTCAGCACCAGACATTCCCCTTCCTCCGTGGTGTAGTCCCCCCGATCCGCGGGTTCATCCGCGCCATTCAGAAGAATGTGGTCGCCGACGTAGGGTTTCATCGGGATGGCCACGCAGCACGAGCCCGTTTCCCCGAGAATTTCCCAGAATTCTTCGTATTCCCCGTCGGTGAGAAGCGCGCGCAGTTGGTCGTCCATGTAGATCTGGGAATCCCTGCGCAGGTTGTATTTCTTTGCGTATTCGCTTCTTCCCGCCAGACGCTGGTCATACTCCTCCTGCGTCCAGACGCCCGCTTCCAGATACTGGTCGGCAGTGTCATCCGTCAGACCGTACCTCTCGCACCAGAACTGATTGTCGGGTCTTTGCAGGATTTCCTGCTTCAGCGTATCCTCCGGCGTAAACCCTACCACCGTTTCCGCAGGCATGACCCCGGACAGGTCGTAGCCCAGCGCAATGGATTTCCCGTCATAGTAGCTCTGAAACAGCATGAACTTGGTGTAGTCCGCTTCGGCAAATTCGACGGTTTCCGGCGTCTGGGACTGGGGAATACTCTGCGCCGCTTCCAGAACCGGCTCATCCCGCGGTGTCGCCTTGGGCTGTGCGGCAGCAAAAATATTGGGTATCCACCCCGCCGCTGCGGCGGTCACGGTGAGCAGGCTGACGCAGATGGCCGCGGCCAGAATGTAGAGGATGGTTTTCCTCCCGGAAAAGTGCTTTTGTTTCATATCGGTTGCCTCCTGTGCGGCGTCCACCATGTCCAGATACCTGTCATCGACGTATTCCAACGCTCTGAAAAGGTTCTTTCCGTTCATACGTTGATTCCCTCCCTTTCCAGCTGCTTACGCAGCTTTTGCCGCAGACAGCTCAAACGGTACTTCACATTCCGTTCCGTCAGACCAAACTTGTCCGCGATTTCGCTAATCGCCATGCTGTAGTAATAGCGGCTCAGGAACACGGCGCAGTCCTTCTTGTCCAGCTGGGACAGGAACCGGTTCACGCTTCCCGCAGCCAGCTTTGCGTCCACGGCGGCCTCCACATCGGAGCGGGGGTCTGGCAGACAGGCGTCCAACTCCGACAGCAGGGTGATCATATGCACATCTCTTCGCTTGGCGGTGATATAATCCAGCCGGTCAAAGGCCAGATTCCGGGCGATCCGGGACAGGAAATGCTTCAGCACTCTGGGAATTTCCGGTGGAATGGCATTCCACGCAGCCAGATACGTATCCGCCGCGATTTCCTCCGTATCCTCCCGGCAGCGCAGGATATTGTAGGCGATCCGATTTATGTAGCCGCCGTATTTCTTCGCCGTCTCGCCGATGGCCGCTTCCTGCCGGGACAGGTAAAGCGCGATGATCTGGGTATCTTCCATCAGGACACCTCCTTGTGATGTGTAAGGCCTTACACCGCTATAGTAGGAAAACCGCGGCCTATGGACAAAGTTTTTCTGAGATGCAGAGAAAAAAGGCGCGACCCGAAGGTCACGCCTTTTCAAGTTCATTGTCTAACGGGAAATTACTCGTCGATCTCGGTAACGACGCCGGAACCAACGGTACGGCCGCCTTCACGGATAGCGAAACGCAGGCCCTTCTCGATAGCGATGGGGGTGATCAGCTCAACGCTCATAACAACGTTGTCGCCGGGCATGCACATCTCAACGCCTTCGGGCAGGGAGATGATGCCGGTAACGTCGGTGGTACGGAAGTAGAACTGAGGACGATAGTTGTTGAAGAAGGGAGTATGACGGCCGCCCTCTTCCTTGGACAGGACGTAAACCTGACCCTTGAACTTGGTGTGGGGATGGATGGAGCCGGGCTTGCACAGAACCTGGCCTCTTTCGATGTTCTTCTTGTCGATACCACGCAGCAGAGCGCCGATGTTGTCGCCGGCTTCAGCGTAGTCCAGCAGCTTGTGGAACATCTCGATGTCGGTAACGACGGTAGCCAGCTTGTCCTCGCGCAGGCCGACGATCTCGACAGGCTCGTTCTTCTTGACAACGCCACGCTCCACACGACCGGTAGCAACGGTGCCACGGCCGGAGATGGTGAAGACGTCCTCAACGGGCATCAGGAAGGGCAGGTTGTCGTTACGCTCGGGAGTGGGGATATACTCGTCAACAGCGTCCATCAGCTCCTTGATGCAGGCATACTCGGGAGCATCGGGATCCTTGGACTCGGAAACCAGAGCATTCAGAGCGGAACCCTTGATGATGGGGGTGTCGTCGCCGGGGAAGCCATACTCGTTCAGGGTCTCGCGGACTTCCATCTCGACCAGCTCCAGCAGCTCCTCGTCGTCAACCTGATCGCACTTGTTCAGGAACACAACGATATAGCGAACGCCGACCTGACGGGCCAGCAGCAGGTGCTCACGGGTCTGAGCCATGGGGCCGTCGGTAGCAGCGATAACCAGAATAGCGCCGTCCATCTGAGCAGCACCGGTGATCATGTTCTTGATATAGTCAGCGTGACCCGGGCAGTCAACGTGAGCGTAGTGACGCTTGTCGGTCTCGTACTCAACGTGAGCGGTGTTGATCGTGATACCACGAGCCTTCTCTTCGGGAGCCTTGTCGATGGAAGCGTAGTCCTCGAACTGAGCCTGACCCTTCATAGCCAGATACTTGGTGATAGCGGCGGTCAGAGTGGTCTTGCCGTGGTCAACATGGCCGATAGTGCCGATGTTAACATGGGGCTTATTTCTTTCAAACTTCTGCTTTGCCATTTGAAATATTCCTCCTGTTATAATTGTTGATTGAATTTAATAAACAACTTTAGTCTGGGTGCTTCCGCACATCGTATACATCATACAACACTTTGCGGGGAAACACAAGAAAAATTTTTGAAAATTTACGTCAATTTCCTTTGGAAATCAGTCCTTGCCCCGGGACCTGACAATTTCCTCGGTCTTGGACTTGGGCAGCTCGGCGTTGTGGCTGGGCTCCATGGAGTAGTTGCCGCGTCCCTGCGTCTTGCTGCGCAGGTCGGTGGCGTAGCCGAACATCTCCGCCAGAGGCACGTTGGCGTCGATCTGGACAGAACCGGTACGGGTGATCTGACCCAGAATGTTGCCGCGGCGGGCGGTGATATCGCCGATAACGGTACCCATATATTCGTCGGGCACGTTGACGGAAACCTTCATGATGGGCTCCAGAATGACGGGGTCTGCCTTCTTGCAGGCTTCCTTGAACGCCATGGAACCGGCGATCTTAAAGGCCATTTCGGAGGAGTCGACCTCGTGGTAAGAGCCATCGTACAGGGTGACCTTCACGTCCACAACGGGGTAGCCGGCCAGAACACCGGCCTCCATCGCGCCCTGAATACCGGCATCGACGGCGGGGATATACTCCTTGGGGATGGCGCCGCCGACAACGGCGTTGATGAACTCGTAACCCTTGCCGGGCTCGTTGGGCTCCACATGGATCTTGACGTGACCGTACTGGCCTTTACCGCCGGACTGACGGGCGTACTTGGTCTCCTGATCCACAGCCTTGCGGATGGTCTCCTTGTAGGAAACCTGAGGAGCACCCACGTTGGCCTCGACCTTGAACTCCCGCAGCAGACGGTCAACAATGATCTCCAGGTGCAGCTCGCCCATGCCGGCGATGATGGTCTGCCCGGTCTCCTTGTTGGTGTAGGTGCGGAAGGTGGGGTCTTCTTCAGCCAGCTTACTCAGGGCGATGCCCATCTTTTCCTGACCGGCCTTGGTCTTGGGCTCGATAGCGACCTCGATAACGGGCTCGGGGAAGACCATGGACTCCAGAATGATGGGGTGATCCTCGTCGCAGAGCGTGTCGCCGGTGGTGGTGTTCTTGACGCCGACCACGGCGGCGATGTCGCCGGCGTAGACCTTCTCAATGTCCTCACGGTGGTTGGCGTGCATCTGCAGGATACGACCCATACGCTCGTTAACGCCCTTGGTACAGTTCAGCACAGTGGTGCCCTTCTCCAGCGTACCGGAGTACACGCGGAAGTAGCACAGCTTGCCCACGTAGGGGTCGGTAGCGATCTTGAAGGCCAGAGCGGAGAAGGGTGCATCGTCGGAAGCGGGACGGAAATCCTCTTCCTCGGTCTCGGGGTTGATGCCCCGGATGCCCTTCTTGTCCAGGGGGCTGGGCATATAGTCCACGACTGCGTCCAGCAGCTCCTGAACGCCCTTGTTCTTGTAGGACGTACCGCAGACGATAGGCACCATCTCGTTGTCGATGGTGGCTTTGCGGATGACGGCCTTGATCTTCTCGACGGGGATTTCCTCGCCTTCCAGGTACATCATGGCCAGGTCGTCGTCCAGCGCGGTGACCGCATCCATCAGCTTCTCGTGGTACTCCTCGCAGATATCCACCATGTCTTCAGGGATATCCTCGACGCGGACGTCCTTGCCCAGCTCATCGTAGAAGACGTTGGCCTTCATGGTGAGCAGATCTACGTTGCCCTTGAAGAAGGTCTCGCTGCCGATGGGCAGCTGGATGGGCACGGCGTTGCACTTCAGGCGCTCGTGGATCATATCCAGAACGCGGAAGAAGTCGGCGCCCATGATATCCATTTTGTTGACGTAGATCATGCGGGGAACCTTGTACTCGTCAGCCTGACGCCAAACGGTCTCGGTCTGGGGTTCCACACCGCCCTTGGCGCACAGAACGGTCACGGCGCCGTCCAGAACACGCAGGGAACGCTCCACCTCAACGGTGAAGTCCACGTGACCCGGGGTGTCGATGATGTTCAGCCGGCAGCCCTTCCAGAAGCAGGTCGTTGCAGCGGAAGTGATGGTGATGCCGCGCTCCTGCTCCTGTGCCATCCAGTCCATGGTGGCGGAGCCGTCGTGGGTCTCACCGATCTTGTAATTCTTACCGGTGTAGAACAGGATACGCTCGGTGGTGGTGGTTTTGCCGGCATCGATGTGTGCCATGATGCCGAAGTTTCTTGTATTCTCCAGAGAATACTGTCTAGGCATTGGTTTTCTCCTTTATTACCAGCGGAAATGGGCGAAGGCCTTGTTGGCTTCAGCCATCTTGTGGACGTCCTCACGCTTCTTAACGGAGGCGCCGGTATTGTTGGCAGCATCCATGATCTCGGCAGCCAGACGCTCCTTCATGGTGTTCTCGCTGCGGGCGCGGCTGTAGTTGGTGATCCAGCGCAGCCCCAAGGTCTGACGGCGGTCAGGGCGAACTTCGATAGGCACCTGATAGGTAGCGCCGCCGACACGGCGAGCCTTCAGCTCCACGGCGGGCATAATGTTTTCCATTGCCTGCTGGAACACTTCCAGGCCATTCTTGCCGGTCTTGTTCTCGACAATTTCAAATGCACCATACACGACCTTCTGGGCAACACCCTTCTTGCCGTCCAGCATGATGCTGTTGATGAGCTTGGTAACCAGAACGGAATTGTAATTGGGATCCGGAAGGACCTCTCTCTTGGGAACATTACCTCTTCTGGGCACTTTGCTTCCCTCCTTCATAATATAATGATTTCATCGGTACTCGAAAGTGTGACTTTCGTTGTGCCTGGCCAGAGGTTTCATCTATATAAAACCATCTTGGCAAGGCGAAGCCTTGCGAACGGGCTTGGAAAAGTCAAATTGGTTCGGCGGAAAGAAAATTACTTCTTCTTACCGGCCTTGGGGCGCTTCGCGCCGTACTTGGAGCGGGACTGCATCCGGTTCTGCACGCCCTGGGTATCCAGAGTGCCGCGGATGATGTGGTAACGAACGCCGGGCAGGTCCTTGACACGGCCGCCGCGGATCAGCACCACGGAGTGCTCCTGCAGGTTATGGCCGACACCGGGAATGTAAGCGGAAACTTCCATACCGTTGGTCAGACGCACACGGGCGATCTTACGCAGAGCGGAGTTCGGCTTCTTGGGGGTGGTGGTACGAACAGCAGTGCACACGCCGCGCTTCTGGGGGGAAGGCAGATTCGTCGCCTTGTTCTCCAGAGTGTTCAGACCTCTCTGCAGAGCAGGAGCGGTGGACTTGTAGGTAGCCTGCTGACGGCCATTTCTTACGAGCTGATTAAAAGTAGGCATCTATTTTCTCCTTTCTTTTGTTCTCGCCATTTTGGCGGGTCTTATATTCTACGGACGGTCGTCCGATAGAACCGGATTCAATCCACGACGGCGGCAGCCGCCGCGCCCACCTCGATGCCGCAGGCACGGCCAAGCACGGCCATACTGGGAACCCAGGCAGTCTGGACTTCCTTCGACCGGCACAGCAGCACGATGGGCTCTATGACGGCAGGATCGGCATTTTCAGCCAGAAAAACATACCTGGCGCGGCCTGCCTCCACAGCTTTTTTCAGCTGCTTCGCGCCGACCACCGTCTTAACGCCGGTAAGGTCTGGCACATTGCCGCACTCGGGTATTCTACTTTCCTTTTTTGTATCCATACAAGATGATATTATACGCATTTTTTCAGGATTGTCAACAAATTTTCCAGATTTTTTTCGTTATGTTCTTTCTGAGAGGTATTCTTCAAAACACCCATATATATTCACACGCAATCTCCAGCATCCGCCTGTCCAACTCGTCTGACGTGCATACGAATTCCCATACGAGGTCTTCCTGCTCACGCGATAATGTTGTCGTCATGTCAGAAAATTGCTTCTCTAAAACAAGGTACCTTTGCAGGATACTACTGTAGCTTGAATCCAGCTTGGCAATTTCCCGTAGCTTCGCCAATTTCTTTTCTGCTAAATCTTCCATATTTTCCCTCCTGCGACGCAATAATTAAGTCATTTGTCCATATCATTCTAATATATCGCTATAATATTGTCAATACTGCGTCAGAGGTGAGCCAATATGAAAGATGATTTCCCCCGGTATACGCTGCGCATTTCTCAGATTCTGCTGGACAAGATTGGATATATTGCCGAATACGAGGGTCGAACCAAAAATAAGGAAATCGAGCAACTGATAAAGAAACGCATTGCGGAATTTGAGGCCGAACATGGTATCATAGACGAAGCCGCCCTCGCATCCGACTGATGCGAGGGTCATTTTTATCATTTTCAATATTGCAAATCCGGCCGCCGCCCTTTCGGGCAGCGGCCGGATTGTTTATTATCAGTTCAGTGCGTTCTCGATCATTTCCTCGGGGATTCTGGCTTCGGGGGTCGCGCCGGGCTGGTAGTCCCGGTAGGCCATCAGGCCGGAACCGGCGGGGATCAGCTTGCCGATCAGCACGTTCTCCTTCAGACCTACCAGATGGTCTACCTTGCCCTTGATGGCGGCATCGGTAAGCACCTTGGTCGTCTCCTGGAAGGAAGCGGCGGACAGGAAGGAGTCGGTGGCGAGAGCCGCTTTGGTGATGCCCAGCAGCATGGCGCTGGCAGTGGCGGGACGCAGCTCGGTCTCGCCGGCGTCAATGCGGCGCTGAATTTCGGCGTTGGCATCCTCGAACTCGAAGTTGTCGATGGCGCTGCCGGTGAGCAGCGCGGTATCGCCGGGATCTTCCACACGCACCTTGCGCATCATCTGACGGATGATGACCTCGATGTGCTTGTCGTTGATCTCAACGCCCTGCTGACGGTACACCGCCTGGACGGACTGCACCAGATAATCCTGCACAGCCTCCACGCCGGAGATACGCAGAACATCCTGGGGATACAGCGCGCCGTCGGTGATGGGCTGACCCTTTTCCACGACCTTGCCGTGGGCGACCTTCAGTCCCACGGAGTAAGGCACCTGATACACCTTCACCTCACCGTCGTCGGCGGTCACGGTGATGTTACGCAGGGCGGTGCGGTGGGTCTCGTCCACGCTCACTACGCCGGTGATCTCGGAGATCTGCGCCATCTTCTTGGGACGGCGGGCCTCAAACAGTTCTTCGACTCGAGGCAGACCCTGAGTGATATCGTCACCCGCGACGCCGCCGGAGTGGAAGGTACGCATGGTCAGCTGGGTACCGGGTTCGCCGATGGACTGAGCGGCAATGATGCCGACGGCCTCACCCAGATCGACCTCCTTGGAGGTGGCAAGGTTCATGCCGTAGCACTTGGCGCACACGCCCACACGGGCGCGGCAGCCCAGAATGGTGCGGATATAGATCTTGTTGATGCCGTGCTGCTCGAACTTCTCCGCGTCCTCGGGCATCATCATGACGTCCTTGGAGTGCAGCAGCTCGCCGGTCTGGGGATCGACCACATCGTGGACGGGATAACGGCCGCGGATGCGGTTGCCGAAGGTATCAATCACGTCGCCGTTCTTGTCGTACACCGCGCCCACCCAGATGCCGTTGGTGGTGCCGCAGTTGTGCTCCCGGATGATGACGTCCTGAGAAACGTCCACCATTCGACGGGTCAGGTAACCGGAGTCAGCGGTACGCAGAGCGGTATCGGTCATGCCCTTACGGGCGCCTCTGGAGGAGATGAAGTATTCCAGAACGGACAGGCCTTCACGGAAGTTCGCCTTAACGGGAATTTCGATGGTACGGCCTGCGGTATCGGCCATCAGGCCGCGCATACCGGCCAGCTGACGGATCTGTGCCATGGAACCACGGGCGCCGGAGTCGGCCATCATGTAGATGGGGTTGAACTCGTCCATGCTGCCCTGCAGGGCGTTGGTGACGTCCGCGGTGGTCTTTTCCCACTGCTGAACCACCAGACGGTAGCGCTCGTCGTTGGTGATATAGCCCTGACGGTAGAAGTGCTCGATCTCCACGACCTTCTTCTCCGCGGAATGCACCATCTCGTACTTGACGCTGGGAACCACCATGTCCGCGATGGACACGGAGATAGCGCCCTTGGTGGAATACTTGTAGCCCAGAGCCTTGATGCGGTCCAGCATCTCGGTGGCGATGGTGAAGCCGTGGCGGCGGATGCACTTGTCGATGATCTTGCCCAGCTGCTTCTTGCCGACAAGGAAGCTGACCTCCAGATCGAACTCATGGCCGGGGACGGTGCGGTCAACGAAGCCCAGATCCTGCGGGATCGGCTCGTTGTAGATCAGGCGGCCGACGGTGGCGTCGATGATGCGGTAGCGCATCTCGCCGTCGATCTTCTTGCCGTAGCGCACCCGGATGGGGGCGTGCAGACCCACGGTGCCGGCAGCGTAGGCGGCAATGGCCTCGTTGACGGAGGAATAATTGTGGATGGGGCGGAACTTGGCAATGGCCTTACCCGCAGCCTTGGCGGCCTTGTTGGCGGCGACGAACTCGTCCGCGTCCACGATCTCGTTGACGGGGAAATCGGTATCGCCGGGGTCGGTGACGAACACGGTCTCCGCGCCTTTCTCGGCCTTGCCCAGACGGGTGTAGGTCAGATAGTACGCGCCAAGGATCATATCCTGCGTCGGCACGGTGACGGGCTTGCCGTCCTGAGGACGCAGCAGGTTGTTGGCGGACAGCATCAGCATTCTGGCCTCAGCCTGTGCCTCGGGAGACAGGGGTACGTGAATGGCCATCTGGTCGCCGTCGAAGTCGGCGTTGAAGGCGGTGCAGCACAGAGGATGCAGCTTCAATGCGCGGCCTTCCACCAGAATCGGCTCAAAAGCCTGAATGCCCAGACGGTGCAGGGTAGGCGCACGGTTCAGCATGACCGGGCGATCCTTGATGATCTCGTCCAAGGCGTCCCAGACCTCGGTCTTGCCCTTGTCGATCATCTTCTTGGCGGACTTGATGTTGTTGGCCAGGCCGTCGGAAACCAGCTTCTTCATAACGAAGGGGCGGAACAGCTCGATGGCCATCTCCTTAGGCACGCCACACTGATACAGCTTCAACTCAGGGCCGACAACGATAACGGAACGACCGGAATAGTCGACACGCTTGCCGAGCAAGTTCTGACGGAAGCGGCCCTGCTTGCCCTTGAGCATGTCGGACAGGGACTTCAGCGCTCGGTTGTTGGCGCCGGTGACGGCGCGGCCGCGGCGACCGTTGTCGATCAGGGCGTCCACGGCCTCCTGCAGCATCCGCTTCTCGTTGCGGATGATGATGTCGGGGGCGTGGAGCTGCACCAGCCGCTTCAGACGGTTGTTCCGGTTGATAACACGGCGGTACAGATCGTTCAGATCAGAGGTGGCGAACCGGCCGCCGTCCAGCTGGATCATGGGACGGATGTCGGGGGGAATGACGGGCAGCACGTCCATGATCATCCAGCTGGGTTTGTTGCCGGATTCCCGGAAGGCTTCCACAACCTCCAGCCGCTTGACGATCCGCAGTTTCTTCTGGGAGGAAGCGGTTTTCAGCTCCTCACGAAGCTGATGGCTCAGCTGATCCAAATCGATCTGCTCCAGCAGCGCCTTGACGGCTTCCGCGCCCATACCGGCCTTGAAGTCGTCCTCGTACTTTTCCCGCATGTCCCGGTATTCCTTCTCGGTGAGCACCTGATTCAGCGCCAGAGGTGCATCGCCGGGGTCGGTGACGATATAGGCGGCGAAGTACAGGACTTTCTCCAGCACCTTGGGGGAGATGTCCAGAATCAGGCCCATCCGGGAGGGAATGCCCTTGAAATACCAGATGTGGCTGCATGGAGCGGCCAGCTCGATGTGGCCCATGCGCTCCCGGCGCACCTTGGCCTTGGTGACTTCCACGCCGCAGCGGTCGCAGATCTTGCCCTTGTACTTGATTTTCTTATATTTACCGCAGTGGCACTCCCAGTCCTTGGTCGGTCCGAAGATCCGCTCGCAGTACAGGCCGTCCCGCTCGGGCTTCAGGGTACGGTAGTTGATGGTCTCAGGCTTCTTCACTTCGCCATAGGACCACTGCCGGATCATCTCCGGCGAAGCAATGCCGATTTTAATGGCATCAAAGGTGGCATCTGCCATGTTTCAGCCTCCTTAATCTTCGTAGCTATCGGTGTCGGACTCCTCCGCATCACCGAACACATCCAAAATACTCTCCGGGCTGTCCTCGTCGATCACGAAGCCCGCGTCCAGCACCTCGTCGGTGGAGCCGACCACCACCTCATTGTCGGTGTCGGAGCTGTAGACCACATCATCGTCGTCATCGTCGTCCTTCAGCTCGATCTCGTTGCCGTTCTCGTCCAGCACGCGGATGTCCAGACACAGCGCCTGCAGTTCCTTGACCAGAACCTTAAAGGATTCCGGCACGCCGGGCTTGGGAATGTTCGCGCCCTTGACGATGGCCTCGTAGGTCTTGACACGACCGGTGACGTCGTCGGACTTGACGGTCAGGATCTCCTGCAGGGTATAGGCGGCGCCGTAAGCTTCCAGCGCCCAGACTTCCATTTCGCCGAAACGCTGGCCGCCGAACTGCGCCTTGCCGCCCAGAGGCTGCTGGGTGACCAGTGCGTAGGGGCCGGTGGAACGGGCGTGGATCTTATCGTCAACCAGATGATGGAGCTTGAGGTAGTAGGGATAGCCGACGGTGACCAGATTGTCGAAGGGTTCGCCGGTACGGCCGTCGTACAGAACGGTCTTGCCGTCCTCCCGCAGACCCGCCAGCTTCAGGGTGTCCCGGATGTCCTTCTCGTTGGCGCCGTCGAACACGGGGGTGGCGACCTTCCAGCCCAGCGCTTTGGCGGCGTAGCCGAGGTGAACTTCCAGAACCTGTCCGATGTTCATACGGGAAGGCACGCCCAGAGGATTCAGCACGATGTCCAGCGGGGTGCCGTCGGGCAGGAAGGGCATATCTTCTTCCGGCAGGACGCGGGAAACGACGCCCTTGTTGCCGTGACGGCCGGCCATCTTATCGCCCACGGAGATCTTTCTCTTCTGGGCGATATACACCCGGACGGACTTGGTGACGCCGGGGGCAAGCTCGTCGGAATTTTCCTTGGTGAAGACCTTGACGTCCACCACGATACCGCTTTCGCCGTGGGGAACCTTCAAGGAGGTATCCCGGACTTCTCTTGCCTTCTCGCCGAAGATGGCTCTCAGCAGCCGCTCCTCGGGGGTCAGCTCGGTCTCGCCCTTGGGGGTGACCTTACCAACCAGATAATCACCGGCGTGAACCTCCGCGCCCACGCGGATGATGCCGTTTTCGTCCAGATCCTTCAGGGTATCCTCGCCCACGTTGGGGATGTCCCGGGTGATCTCCTCGGGGCCAAGCTTGGTGTCACGGGCTTCGGTCTCATGCTCCTCGATGTGAATGGAGGTGAAGACGTCCTCCCGCACCAGACGTTCGTTCAGCAGAATGGCGTCCTCGTAATTGTAGCCTTCCCAGGTGACGAAGCCGATGAGCACGTTCTTGCCCAGAGCCACCTCGCCGCCGGAGCAGCTGGGGCCGTCGGCAATGATCTGCTGGGTGTCCACCCGCTCGCCAACCACCACGATGGGACGCTGGTTGATGCAGGTGCCGGCATTGCTCCGGGCGAACTTGGTCAGATGGTAGGTCTGTACGTCGCCGTCGTCATACTTGACGGTGATGTCGGTAGCGGAAACGGCGGTAACAGTGCCCGGCTTCTCCGCCTTGATGCAGACCTCGGAGTCCACGGCGGCCTTATGCTCGATGCCGGTGGCAACGATGGGCGGCTCGGTGGTCAGCAGAGGCACGGCCTGACGCTGCATGTTTGCGCCCATCAGAGCACGGTTGGCGTCGTCGTTCTGCAGGAAGGGAATGAAGGAGGTCGCGATGGAGATCATCATTCTGGGGGACACGTCGATATAATCGATGACGCCCCGGTCCACTTCGATGATCTCGTTGCGGTGACGGCAGGTGATACGGGCATTCTTCAGGCAGCCGTTTTCGTCCAGAGGCTCGCTCGCCTGACCGATGTAGAAGTCGTCCTCCACGTCGGCGGTCATATACTCCACGTCCTTGGTGACGAAGCCGGTGGCCTTGTCCACCTTGCGGTAAGGCGCTTCCACGAAGCCGTACTCGTTGATCCGGGCGAAGGTCGCCAGATAGTTGATCAGGCCGATGTTGGGACCTTCAGGGGTCTCGATGGGGCACATACGGCCGTAGTGGGTGTAGTGAATATCCCGCACGTCGAAGGACGCCCGGTCACGGCTCAGACCGCCGGGGCCCAGAGCGGACAGACGGCGCTTGTGGGTCAGCTCGGCCAGAGGGTTATTCTGATCCATGAACTGGCTCAGGGGGGAGGAACCGAAGAATTCCTTAATCACGGCGGTCACAGGCCGGATGTTGATCAGGCTCTGGGGGGTGACCGCGTCCAGATCCTGAACGGTCATACGCTCCCGGATGACTCTGTCCAGACGGGAGAAGCCGATGCGGAACTGGTTCTGCAGCAGCTCGCCCACGCAGCGCAGGCGGCGGTTGCCCAGATGGTCGATGTCGTCAGGCGTACCCACGCCCATGGCCACGCAGTTCAGGTAGTTGATGGAGGCCATGATGTCGTCTACAATGATGTGCTTGGGAATCAGGTCGTCTATCCGGTCGGCGATGGCGTCCTTCCAGCCGTCAGCGGGGACGGTCTCCAGCATTTCCTTCAGAACCGGGAAATGCACCTTCTCCCGGACGCCGTACTCCTTGGGGTCGAAGTCCACGAAGGCGTCCATCCAGACCATGTTGTTGGAGAACACCTTGACGTTGGTGTCGCCGACCTTGATGACAGCCTCGTTGACGCCCTTGCGGCTCAGCTCGTGAGCCTGGGCGCGAGAGATGAACTCGCCGGGCATGACCAGAATCTCGCCGGTCATGGGGTCGGTGATGGGCTCGGCCGCTTCCTGACCGGACAGGCGGCTCCAAATGTCCATCTTCTTATTGAACTTATACCGGCCGACGGTGCTCACATCGTAGCGGTGAGCGTCGAACAGCAGCCCTTCCAGATGGGCAGTGGCGGTCTCCACCGTGGGAGGCTCACCGGGACGCAGACGGCGGTAGATTTCCAGCAGGGACTCCTCCCGGGTCTTGCAGGGATCCTTGTCGATGGTCGCAAGAATCCGGGCATCCTCGCCGAACATCTGCTTGATCTGCTCATCGGTCTGCACGCCCAGAGCGCGGATCAAGCAGGTGATGGGCAGCTTGCGGTTCTTGTCGATGCGCACCCAGAAGACGTTGGAATTGTCCGTTTCGTATTCCAGCCATGCGCCGCGGTAAGGAATGACCGTAGCGGTGTAGGTGTGCTGGTCGGCCTTGTCCACCTCGTGGCCGTAGTACATGCCGGGGCTGCGGACGATCTGGGAAATAATGACACGCTCTGCGCCGTTGATGACGAAGGTGCCGCCATTGGTCATCACAGGGAAATCGCCCATGAAGATTTCCTGTTCCTTGATTTCGTCGGTCTCGGTGTTGCGCAGGCGCACCCGAACCTTGATGGGCTTGGCGTAGGTAGCGTCCCGCTCTTTGCACTCCTCGATGGTGTACTTGGGCTTGTCTTCCATGGTGTAGTCCAAGAAGCTCAGCTCCAGCTTGCCGGAGAAGTCGGTAATGGTACCTACGTCCTTGAAGACTTCCCGCAGGCCGGTTTCCAGGAACCACTGGTAGGAGTCCTTCTGGATCTTCAGCATGTTGGGGATCTCCAGGATCTCTTCATACTTCGCGTAGGATTTACGCATGGTCTTGCCGTACATAACGTCCTTGACCATTGCCATATGGATCATCACAGCCTTTCTTTCGGATTGTGTTGCTTATTTAATACGCTCGGAGCCGTTGTCAATTTTGCCGAACTTGGTACTTGACACGGCCCGATTCCTGTGCTAAAATGTCCATGTTGGGATAGGTTCGCGTAAATGGGCATAGTACCACAGTATGGACTTCCAGTCTACCACATTGCCCAACTTTTGTCAATGAATATTTTCCACAATTCCGGGGCTTGCGCCTCGTTTTTTTGCGCCTATTTTGCCGAAAATCCCCTATACCTTCCATAGAAATCCCGGACTCTACGCTCCGTGTGTGTACGTTTTCCCTTCCCTCCCGTAAAATGAAGCCCGGAAAGGAGGCTCCCATGAATCAAATTCAGATCGGCAGATTCATTGCCGCGTCCAGAAAAGCCCGGAACCTGACCCAGAGGCAGCTGGCAGACAAACTTGGCATCAGCGACAAGACCGTATCCAAATGGGAATGCGGCAAAGGACTGCCCGAGGTCAGCCTGATGCTCCCCCTGTGCGCTTCTCTGGGCATCACCGTCAACGACCTTCTCTCCGGGGAACGGGTCAGCGGCACCAACTACCAAAAAAAAGCAGAGGAAAACATGATGGATCTAATGAAGGAAAACGAAGAAAACAGGCGGTGGATGATC
>ERZ1026989.178-NODE-178-length-21205-cov-5.814941_pt1 | contig 21205 bp, 15 predicted proteins | sample MGYA00519250_ERZ1026989 | MGnify/ENA primary metagenome ERZ1026989 (study PRJEB26926, sample SAMN06164542) | human gut metagenome | biome: ENVO:00009003; feature: ENVO:2100002; material: ENVO:00002003 | host: Homo sapiens | place: USA | collected 2012 ... | reverse complement strand
GAGATTTCTGCCTGTCTCGTGGGCTCGGAGATGTGTATAAGAGACAGATCATCATGCGTCACAAAGGAATGACTTTCTGCAAGCTGCTCGGTCTGCTGGTGCTGGCACTGCTGCTGACTGGCTGTGCCCAGCAGCCGCAAGCGCCCTTCGATGGGGTCATCGCAACGTCCGATGTGGTATTCAACCTTGATTTTACAGCGCTGAATACCACCTACACGTCCACGCTGATTGTGCCGGAAGGCAAGGAAATCATGGCGGACATCCAGTGCGACGGCGGGCGCATCGACGTGACCATCACCCCGGAGGACGGTGAGCCGATTTACACCGGCAAGCGGCTGCCGACGAGCAGCTTCAGCATCGTGCCGAAGACGCCGGGCAAGTACACCGTGACCATCAGCGGAGAAAACGCCAGCGGAAGCGTGTATGTGTACGTCGAGGGTGCAGTTCACTATGATGACGAACCAGCGGAGAATAAATAATCGGCAGTAGAACAATCCCCCATGCAGTGCAAAAAACGGCTACATGGGGGATTCGTCTGTTTATTCGGATTTTTTCGCGGGCGCGGGGTTCACGTCGAGATTCAGCGCCGTGCATTGCTGATGAGCGCGGCGGTATTCGCTGGGCGATATGCCCGTTTCCTCACTGAATGCGCGGTTGAACGTGCGGACGCTCTCAAAGCCGCAGCCGAGGGCAATCTCCTGCATTCCCTTGTTTGTGAACGCCAATCGGCGCATGGCGGCGGTTACGCGCAGGCTTTTCAGGTAGGCGTTGAAGCCCATGCCAATTTGGTGGTTGCAAATGCGGGAAAGCTGGAATTGCGACAACCCCAGATGCTCCGCTGCCTGCGTGAGCGTAATGGGGTCGTGGAAATTCTCGTTCAGGTACTGCATTACTTCTTCTTCGGCGGACATGGCGAGTTTCTGTGCGGAGATGGGTGCGCGCGCGTCGAACAGCAGGCCGAGCAGCATCAGCAGCCGCCCGGTATGCACCAGCCGGTTCGCTTTGCGCTCTTCCGGCATCAGCATGTGGTCAATAATTTCGGGGATGAGTGGCGAATAGCTCCCTGCACGGTAAATCGGGTTGGGAAGCGCGTAGCCATCGACGAAGAGCGAACGCAGATCGTCGGGCATGGTATCGTGATACATCGCGAAGCCAAAAACATTGCTGCTCTTGGGTGTTTTGTAGCTGTGACGCACCTGTGGGAAAATCAGGCAGATGTCGCCCTTCTTCAAGGTGTAGTTCTTCTCATCAATGGTGGCACAAAGCTCACCGGACAGCACATAAACGCATTCTATGCCGTCGTGAACATGGGGAACATAATGCAAGTTCTCCAGCACACTGTATGTATAGCCGTTTTGCCGCAGACTGGGATAAAGCCATTCCTTATCGGGCATTACCAAACACCTCCGGACTGCAATCCTTGAAAAATACCGTCCTCATTTTCTCGCCCCCTGCCGGGGTGGAATTTGAGGTTGAAAAAAGTATAGCCAAAACCTCAAGAATTGTCAAGCTGCGCTGCAAAAAATGGCTGATTTCAGAACTTTCGACTGTATACAGAATACATCGCTTTAGTACGGTGATTCGGGACATTGCAGACCCTACAAGAATCGTTGGATTGCAAAAACTGTCCGATAAAGATGCAAAAACTATGACGTTTTATGCACGAAAACGGCCGAAAAGTCCGAAAATTGCATTTGACAAGCGAAAAGAAATCGTGTAGAATAGCGCTACGTTCAAAGTGGAACGACGGATTCGTCGTTCCATTTTCCGTATCAGGGGACATTGTACTTTTCGTGTTTTTTTATGCAGAGTCCCCTGCAAGAAAAGAAAGGATGGTCGAGAGCCATGACGAGCGAAATTCTCCGGAATGAGGAATGCAACCCGAACCTGCTGAAGAAGAAGGGGCTGGAACTGCTGGACGCGGGAAAGACCAACGAAGCGGTGGAGTGCTTCTCCAAGGGACTGGTGTATGCCCCCTTTGACAGCCTGATGCGTTTCTGGCGCGGCCGCAAGCTGATTGGGCGCGAGGAATACACGCAGTCGGCGTCCGACCTGAAACTGGCGGCGCTGGAAAACCCGGAAGACTGGGAATGCTGGTACTATCTAGGCGTGGCGTGCTACCTCGGCGGCATGTATGAAGAGGCGAAAGTCGCCCATGCGAACAGCAAGACGCTGATGAAGAAGTACGGCGTGAACGCTCTGCCCGCAACGACGGACTGGTACTGGATGATCTGCATGAAGCTGGGTCAGCCGGAGGAAGCCGCGAAGGCACTGGAGGACATTACGCCCGATACGCCGACCGAGGATGGCGACTACCTCTGCCGCGTCCTGCTCTATAAGGGTGTGCTGAAGCCGGAAAACTTCGTGGAGGAATGCGAGAAGAACTGCAAGAACCCCGAACGCCCGCGCATTTACCACCTGATGCTCACCTACGGTCTGGCGAACTACCTGCACTATCAGGGGCGCGACGCGGAAGCTATCCCGCTGCTGAAAGAATTGGCGGAATCGCCAGACAGCCGCGCGCTGTTCGCTGTCAAGCAGTCCATGCAGGATTTGGACGCGCTGGGCGTCAGCTACACTGTCCCCGCAAAGGCATGATATTCCGCCTGTGAAACGCAAGCTGAATATAAATGGAAACGGTGCTTTCAAGAAGCAGCGCTTCCAAGTAGAATAGTAGAAGGGAAGGAACTCAACATGAAGAAGCTGGTTACTGTCCTGCTTGCGCTCGCCATGGCGTTCACGATGGTCTTTGCGACCGCCGCGTCTGCCGAAGATGGCTACAAGGACTCCATCACCTGGGTCATCGGCAACGATCAGGATATCCTCGATCCGCAGAACAATGTTTCCAACAGCAAGGTTATGCCGCAGTACTACAACGGTCTGCTGGGCTATGACAACGATGGCAACGTCGTTTGCAAGATGGCGGAAAGCTACGAAGCGTCCGAAGACAAGATGACGTGGACGTTCCACCTGCGTCAGGATGTGTACTTCCACTCCGGCCGTCACTGCACCGCCCACGACTTCGAGGCGACGTTTGACCGCCTGCTGAATACCGAGAATCCGCAGCGCTACACCTCCAACGCTTCCTTCATTGATACGGCGGTTGCGACGGACGACTACACCTTCGTCATCACCCTGAAGGAGCCCAAGGCGTTCTTCCTGCAGGCGATTGCGAAGCAGTGGGCATTCGTGCTGAATCCTGAATACATCGAAAAGTACGGCGCTGACCTCGGCAAGACCGCGGAGAGCGTTGACGGCACGGGCCCCTTCAAGTGCACCCAGTGGGACAAGGGCGAAGTCATGAAGTTTGAAGCCTTTGAGAACTACTACGAAGGCGCACCCCTCACCCACGAGATTGTCATGAAGATCGTCCCCGAACAGACCAGCCGCGCGATTGCCATCGAAACCAATCAGGCGGACATTGCCGACGGCATTTCCCCGGATGATGCGGTTCGCCTGGACGCGCTGGACGGTGTGACCGTCAGCAAGACCGAGGGCAACGGCTGCCACCTGTTCCAGTTCAACTGCGCTTCTACTCATGCGCCGATGAGCATTCCTGCTGTCCGTCAGGCTATCTGCTATGCTATCGACCGCAACGCCATCTGCGAATACCTGTACAGCGGCCTGGGCGAGACCCCGATTGACAGCATCATGGCGCCCTCTGTGGCGGGCTATGCTTCTGTCGGTGTCGTGCCTTACGACCCGGAAAAGGCGAAGCAGCTGCTGGCGGAAGCTGGCTATCCGGACGGCTTTGATATGACCATCATGACCTCTGCGATGTACAACCGTGGCGTGGAAATGGCGGAAATCATCGCGGAAGAACTCAAGGAAATCGGCATTAACGCCAAGCTGGAAGTCGTTGAGCGCGCAGTGTTCACCTCCGCGTGGGCGAGCTTCACGCCTGAAGAGTTCAACGAGAAGTTCGGCTGGGATATGTTCATCATGGGCTCCGGCGGCGACTCCGACGCGGACACGCTGCTCAAGCGCATCATGCACTCCGCCGACACCAACGTCAACAACTATGGCTTCTATAAGAACGCCGAAGTGGACGAGCTGCTGGAAAAGGGCGCTGTGACCATGGACGAAACTGAGCGCAACGCCATCTACGAGCGCATCGCGCAGATTACCATCTATGAAGATCCCTTCGGCGCTTACATGAACCTGCGCAAGAATGTGCACGCGCTGTCCGACAAGATTGAGGGCTTTGCCGTGAACTCCTCCAGCACCATGGATCTGGCTCATGTGCGCTGCCGTGAGTAATCCCATCAGGTACTAATCAGGCGTGGCGGAGGGTTGTCCGACCTTCCGCCGCGTCTCCCAAAAAGAAAACATCCTAAAAGACCTTCGGTACAGCGCAACCAACTTAGATGGGGACGCCGAAGGTTTCCAAAGGGCGATCGCAGACTTCGTCTGTTTTCATTGCCCTTTGGTCGCTCCCGCAGGCGCGAAACCCTGCGCAACAAGCAAAAAGGTATCATCCATCCAAACAGTAGAAACCAAGGCTTTATGTAGTATAGTAACAGGGGGGATGTCCCGTGGGGAAATACATTGTTAAGCGGATTCTGCAAGTGATACCCATGTTGTTCATTTTGTCGCTGATTGTGTTCATGATGGTGCGGCTGATTCCGGGCGACCCGGTGGACATGATGCTGGGCATGGATATTCCGAAGGACACCAAGGAATATGAACGTGAACGTCTGGGTCTGAACGACCCGCTGTATATCCAGTATTTCCGCTTCGTGGGCAATGCGCTGCACGGCGATTTGGGCACGTCGATTTTCTCCGGCAAGCCCGTCGTGGAGGAACTGGCGAAGCGCTTCCCCAAGACGCTGACGCTCGCTGTTGGCGGCACGCTGTTTGGCGCTGCTGTGGGCGTGCTGCTGGGCATCATTGCGGCCATCCACCGCAATAAATTCGCGGATAACCTCATCATGGTTTTGTCGCTCCTGACGGTTTCTACGCCGTCGTTCTTCCTCGCGCTCATATTGATGCTTATATTCTGTTTGAATTTAAGGTGGCTGCCAAGTATCGGCATGGATACATGGCAGGGAGCTGTTCTCCCGATTGCCACCCTTGGCTTGCAAGCAATCGGCAGCATTGCGCGCACCACGCGCAGCGCGATGCTGGACGTTATCCATCAGGATTATATCCGCACGTCTCGTTCCCGCGGCGTGCCGGAGCGCGTGATTACCTATCGTCATGCGTTTAAGAACGCGCTGATTCCCGTCCTGACGACCATCGGTCTGCGCTTCGGCGGACTGCTCGCCGGCGCAACGCTGGTGGAAACGGTGTTCTCGATTCCCGGCATCGGGCGTTTCGTCGTCGATTCGGTCAGCAACCGCGATTATCCCGCGATTCAGGGGGCTGTGCTGGTGCTGGCGGTGACGTTTGTGCTGGTCAATACGCTGGTTGACCTGCTGTACGCGGCGGTTGATCCGCGCGTGAAGTACGATTAAGGAGGAACACGGCAGATATGAAGAACAAGCATCCTGTGCTGCGCCGGTTCATGCGCAGAAAGGTCTCCGTGGTTGCCGCCGCTGTCCTCATCCTGTTCGTGCTGATTGCGATTCTCGGCCCGCTGGTGTGGCAGGTTGACCCGCTCAAACAGAGCGTCATGAAGAAGTATGGCCCGATGACGGCGCAACATCCGCTCGGCACGGACAATCTGGGCCGCGATACGCTGGCGCGCATGATTTACGGCGCGCGTGTGTCGCTGGCCATCAGCTTCGCGGGCGTGCTGTCCGGCGCGCTGATTGGTGTGCTCCTCGGCGTGAGCGCCGGCTATTTCGGCGGATGGGTCGATGCGATTATCAGCCGGTTCATCGACATCCTGCTGGCGTTCCCCGGTTTGCTGCTGGCGATTACCATCGTCGCGGTGCTTGGACCGGGTTCTGTCAATACCGTCATTGCCATCACGATATTTACCATACCGGGCTTGACACGCATGGTGCGAAGCGTCGTGCTGAGCCTGAAAAGCTCGGAATACGTCGAGGCGTGCAAGACGATGGGCGAAAGCAATCTGCGCATCATCTTCACCCACGTCATCCCGAACTCCATGTCCCAGATTATCGTCAACGTGACGCTGAGCCTTGGCACGGCGATTTTGACGGCTTCGTCCCTGTCGTTCCTCGGCTTGGGCGTGACGCCGCCGGAAGCCGAATGGGGCGCAATGCTGTCGCAGATGCGCGAAGTCATCCGCACTTACCCCACGGGCGTGCTTGTCCCCGGTATTGCCATTACGCTGGTGGTCATGAGCTTCTCGCTGGTGGGCGATGGTCTGCGCGACGCGCTTGACCCGAAACTCAAGAATAACTAATACTATTTCTAAATTCGCGGCGCATCTTTGCTCATTCTCATTTAGAAATAGTATGATGAGGAGGTCATCCTGATGTCGGAACCCGTATTGCAGGTCAAAGGTCTGAAAACCTACTATTATACCGAAGAGGGCGTCGTCCCCGCAGTGGACGGACTGGATTTCGAGGTTGAGCCGGGCGAAACGTTTGCCATCGTCGGCGAAAGCGGCTGCGGCAAGTCTGTGACCTCGCTGTCCATCCTGCGCCTGATTCCCTCGCCGCCCGGCAAAATTATTGACGGCGAAATCATCTACCACGGTCAGGACTTGGTGAAAAAGTCGGAGCGCGAAATGCGCAGCATCCGCGGCAATGACATCTCGATGATTTTCCAAGAGCCAATGACCAGCCTGAACCCCGTCTTTACCGTCGGACAGCAGATTGGCGAATCGTTCCGCTTCCATCAGCAGATGGGCAAGGCGGAAATGCTCAAAAAGTCCATCGAAATGCTGCGGCTTGTCGGCATCCCGGAGCCGGAACACGTCATCAACGATTATCCAAACCAGCTCTCCGGCGGTATGCGCCAGCGCGTTATGATTGCCATGGCGCTGGCGTGCAACCCGAAAATCCTGATTGCGGACGAACCAACGACCGCGCTGGACGTGACGATTCAGGCGCAGATTATGGAGCTGATTGTCCGCCTGAATGAGCAGCTGAACATGGGCGTGATGCTGATTACGCACGACCTCGCCGTCGTTGCGCAGACGTGCAGCCGCGTCATCGTGATGTATCTGGGACAAATTGTCGAGGAAGCGGATGTGCTGACGCTGTTTGACCATCCGTGCCACCCCTACACCGAGGGGCTGATGCGCTCCATTCCCCGCATGGAAGGCGACCGCACGAAACCGCTGTACATGATTCCCGGCACGGTGCCGCTGCTCAGCCAGATTCCGACGGGCTGCCGGTTCGCGCCGCGCTGCGCGTACGCGACGGAGCGCTGCCGTCAGGAAACGCCGCAATTGACGCCCGTCAGCGACAAGCAGAGTGTCCGCTGCTTCCGGGCAGCGGAATTGGCGCGGAAGGAGGCGACCGCGCAGTGAGCGAGGGGAAAATCATCCTGAAAGCGGAGGACGTTCGCACCTACTTCCCGGTCAAAGGGGCGCTGGGGCAGACGGTCAAGGAAGTCAAGGCGGTAGACGGCGTGAGCCTTGCGCTGCGGCAGGGCGAAACGTACGGCCTGGTGGGTGAAAGCGGCTGCGGTAAAAGCACGCTGGGGCGCACGCTCATCCGCCTGCTGGAGCCGACGAGCGGGAAAATCACGCTATTCGATCAGGACATCACCCACCTGAGCAAGAAGGAAATGCTGCCGTTCCGCCGGGATGTGCAGATTGTGTTCCAAGACCCGTACACGTCGCTGAACCCGCGGCAGCGCGTTGGCGACATGCTGATGGAAGTGCTGGCGATTCACCATATCGGCGACAAGAACGAGCGGATGGCGCGGGCGCTGGACATCATGGCGCAGGTTGGCTTGCGTCCGGAGCATTTCTACCGTTATCCGCACGAGTTCTCTGGCGGTCAGCGGCAGCGCATCGGCTTGGCGCGCGCGCTGATTCTTGATCCAAAGATTGTCGTGTGTGACGAGCCGGTGTCGGCACTGGATGTGTCGATTCAGTCGCAGATTATCAACCTGCTGAAGGAATTGCAGCGCAAGCGCGGGCTGACGTACCTGTTTGTGGCGCACGACATGAGCGTCATTCGGTACATTTCCGACCGCGTGGGCGTGATGTATCTGGGTCACTTGGTGGAAGAGGGCGACACGGACGAAGTGTTCGACCATCCGCAGCACCCGTACACGCGGACGCTGATGTCTGCCGTGCCGTCGATTGACCCGCGTGACAATCGCCAGCGCATTCTGCTGGAAGGTGATTTGCCCTCGCCGATTGACCCGCCGAGCGGGTGCGTATTCCACACGCGTTGTCCGTGGGCGACGGAAGCGTGCAAAACGGCGAGCTGCGAATCGCGCGAGGTGCGCGCGGGGCACTATGCGGCGTGTTCGCGGGGGGAGCGGGAATAAAAGGATTCCTGCTGAACTCCTTCTACGGCTTCTGTGTTGCTTGATTTTTCTTGTTGCAGGGGCGAAACCTTTGCAACAAAGCAGCCTATTCCATTAGAAAATCAAAAAATCGCAAACAAAAATCACCGATCAGTACACGCGGTTCTGGTCGGTGATTTTGCTTTTTAGGCGCGATGATGCTTGCACTTGGGGGCTTTTTCCGCCAGCAGAGCCAGCAGATGCTCCTTTTCGCTTTCGGTCAGCTGGCTCGTGAATACCGGAATCAGGGCGTTCGCGCGGGTCAGCAGCGCCATTGAGTCCTCGCCCTCAATCACGTCGGTCAGGTTGTCGTAGGGGAGAACGGTCAGGTCACCCGTGGTCTGGTTCAGCTGATGAAGACCGTCGCTGCCAAAGGCGATGGACATTTCCGCCATGCCTTCGGGGTACTGCTCTTCCAGCGCGTGGCTGAGGGCGTTCAGCATCCGCGTACGGTTGCGCATCATCATCATGTATAGCACGGCGATGAACACAACGCCCGCGGGGATGACGTACCAGCTGCGGGAGAAGATGGAAATCAGCGCGACGGCGATTGCCATGACGACCATCGCAACGTAGAGGTTGAGATCTTGGGTGCGATAGAGCAGCCATTTCTTGTAGGTGGCATAAAACGTGGTATCCAGCACACCGCTGGTCATGAATTGTAAAGAAGGGTCTGTGGCCTGCAAATCAGTATCCATGATGAATTACCTGTCTTCGTTTCCTTTCCCATTGTCGGTCTGCGCGTCGTTATCGTCGCGGCTGCGCAGGCGGTCAAGCAGCGTTTCCGGGTGGTCGTCGGCGTGGTCGTCCTCGGTCGCCAGTTTCGTGACGAGCGCGGTCTCCACGCGGTGATCCTCCAGCTTCTCCACATGAATGTGCAGGCCGAAGCAGTCCAAATCGGGGGTGCTGCCGTCCTGCGGGATGGTGGTGAACTGGCTGAAAATCAAGCCGCCCAGCGTATCGTAATCCTCGTCTTCGGGGAGCGAGAGGTCGAGCGCGTCGTTGACGTCTTTGAGCGGCGTGCTGCCGCTGATGCGCCAAGTGTTGTCGCCCGCACGGACGATTTCCGCCTCGGTCTGCTTGTCAAACTCGTCGTAGATATTGCCGACGATTTCTTCCAGCAAGTCCTCCATCGTGACGATGCCGCTCATGCCGCCGTACTCATCCACGACAATTGCCATGTGGATTTTTTTCACCTGCATGTTGCGGAAGAGCTGGTCAGCCTGCACTGTTTCCGGCACGAAGTATGCCTCGCGCAGCAGCGCGCGCAGGGATTTCGGGTTGTCGGACTGGGCGTTGAGCAGGAAGTCGCGCGTGTTGAGGATACCGATGATGTCGTCCATGTTTTCGTTGTAGACGGGGAAGCGGCTCAGACCGGAATCGCAGATGGTGCGGAGGATTTCGTCCTCTGTATCATCCACCCAGATGCTGGTAACGTCGGTGCGGTGGGTCATGACCTCTTCGGCAGTGGAATTGTTGAACTCGAAGATGTTTTCGATCATTTCCTTTTCCGCTTCCTCAATCGCGCCGTTTTCGCCGCCGATGTCCACCATCATGCGGATGTCGTCCTCGGTCACTTCGTCCTCGGCGGCGTTGGGGTCAATGCCGCAAAGGCGGAGGATACCGTGCGTGGCGGCGTTCAGCAGCATCACGAACGGACGGAAAATCACCGCGCTGACCTCCAGCAGGAGCAGCGAACGGCGCGCAATCGCTTCGGGATTCTTCATCGCGAGGCGCTTGGGCACAAGTGTTCCCAGACAGAGCGTCAGGTAGGAAAGAAGGAGCGTAATCAGGATGACGCAGAGGACGTGCAGCACGTCCGCGTCGATGCCAGCCCCGGCAGAAAGAATCGCTCCAGCCAGTCGCGGTGCAAACTGCGTCGCCGCCAGCGCTGACCCCAGAAAACCAAACAGCGTTATGCAGACCTGAATGGTGGAGAGAGTGCGCGCAGGAGCATCCGTGATGCGGAGCAGCTTGGCGGCTGTGGGGTCGCCTTCCTCCGCGTCGTGGTGCAGTTTTGTCGCGTTGAGCGAGAGCAGCGCCACCTCAGCGGCGGCATAGCAGGCGCTCAGAAAAATCAGGACCAGCTGAAGCAGCAAAGGGCCAGCCCATGGGTCACCGGACACAAAAAAACCTCCTCATTTTCGGAACAAGTTCCGTCCGCATATCAGGCAGTCGCCGCGTATTCTGCCGGACGGCACAGGATACGCATCATGCAACATACCATCATACAGTATACCATACATTCCCTGAAAATGCAAGGAACATGCGATTCTGCACGCAAAAAATCGGCTGTCAGCCCCGGAAAAGTCGGGGGACAGCCGGTCTTGTCAGCCCTTCAGCTTTTTCTGCAATTCCGCTACAACATCCCGCAGGCGCAGTCCGTCGCAGTCCTGCACAATGTCGGCGTACTGCTCATACAGCGGGCAGCGCTCGTTGTACAAATCCCGGAGCGTCCAGCCGGGCTTAATCGTCACGCCGCGGGCATGAAGGTCGCCCAGCCGCTCGGTGATGTTCTCGCACGTCAGGCGGAGGTAGACGACCGTGCCGATGCTTTTGAGGTGCGCCATGGCTTCCGCGCCGTAGACGACGCTGCCGCCGGTGGCGATGATGCTGTTCTGCACGTCGATGGAAGCGTTGACGCGGTTCTCGATGTCGCGGAAGCCATCGTCGCCGTGCTGCTCGATGAGCTGGGCGAGGGTTGCGCCCATGGTGGACTGGATCACGAGATCGGAATCGACGAATTCCATGCCGAGGGCTTTGGCGAGCACCACCCCGACGGTGGATTTGCCGCAGCCGGGCATCCCAATGAGGACGATGTTGCGCATGAGAAACTCCTTCCTACATCAGCCTTACAAAAGAAGCGACCATCAGGCGCAATGGTCGCTTGGTGAGAATTACTTTATTTTTTCATCAATTGAGTATTCCGCGTACCGAACTGGCTCAATAAACGTGCCTCCCATTTGCACTGTTGAAGCGGGAAAAGTCCGGGTAGCAGTACAAGTCCATGTACCAATATCACCGTAATAGGCAACATAGAAAGAACGTGAATTATACTCGGAATCCTCTGAAGGCCCCTTGAAGGTGCGTTCAGTTGAAATAGTACAGCTTACAGAGGCTGAAAGATTCAACCCTAAAGTATACGCTGAAGGAACAGGCGCACTTTTATCGTCACCAGAGGTGACACTGCCAGAGGCGGAAGTAGATACAGAAGCAGAGTAGGTTGACGAAAGTTTAGTTTCCGCGCCACGTGCAACGGAAATGATGAAATCTGTTCGCCAGCGACCGTTAAACACACGATAATTTTTCGCTATATTACTATATCTATAAACAGAAAGACCTGAACAGGTTGAAATCGCATCAAGTGGCGTGGCCGTTTCGACTTTATTGATGTGAATAACGCCCGCGTTTGGATGCTCGGTAATAATGTCGTCGATGATATAATTAGGAACATTTTTTACAGATGGGTCAACAATTACTTCAGGAGTATTTTCAGCAAGGGCGGGTACGAAGCAAACCAACAAGAGAATAAGCATGATGATGATTTTTTTCATATTTTAATCCCCCTTTTTATCTTAAATAATCGAGACAGCCATAGAAGAAAGGTACTTCGCTGCCTGAATGATGGCAGATTTCGCAATGCAGGCAATGATGATGAACGTGATGCAGAGTATAACAACGCAAATGAGCTTCTCATACTTTTTTATCATGAAACCAGCGCTCCTATCTTTATGTATTTATTCAAAAAGCGACGCAGAGGCGCCTCTCTGCGCCGCTTTTTGTCGGTGCGAATGCGTGATTAGAAACCGTAGTTTTCGCGAATGTCGATATCCTTGTAGCGGTGCATCCCCGTACCGGCGGGAATCATCTTGCCCAGAATGACGTTCTCCTTCAAGCCGATCAGCGGGTCGATCTTGCCCTTGATGGCGGCTTCGGTCAGCACGCGGTTCGTCTCCTGGAAGGACGCGGCGGACAGGAAGGAGTCGGTCGCCAGAGAAGCGCGGGTGATGCCCAGCAGCACACGCTTGACGCTCGCGGGCTTGAGGTCGCGGGCAATCGCGGGAGAGCCGCCGGAGACGCGGATGCGCTGGTTGATTTCCTCCAGCTCGTCCGCTTCGACAAGGCTGCCAATCGCCAGCCCCGTGTCGCCGCCGTCTTCCACGCGCAGCTTGGTGGATTCCAGCACCTTCATGTTGGCTTCCTCCAAGTGGCTGCGGTCAACCAGCGAGCCGGGCAGCAGCTCGGTGTCGCCGTTGTCCTCGACGCGCACCTTGCGCAGCATCTGACGGACGATGATTTCGATGTGCTTGTCCGCCACGGCCACGCCTTGCAGACGGTAGACGGACAGAACTTCCTTCAGCAGGTAGTCCTGCACCGCGCTCTGACCCAGAATGCGCAGCAGGTCGTGCGGGTTGATGGAGCCTTCGATGAGGATGTCGCCCGCTTCCACATGGTCGCCCTCCTGCACGCGCAGGCGGCTGCCGTAGGTGACGGGGTAGGTCTTCTGCTCGAACTCCGCAACGCTGGAGGTGACTTCGACCTCGACGACGCCCACGCCCTTGGTGTTAATCATCGTGACCGTGCCTGCCAGTGTGGACTTGATGTCCGTGGTCTTGGTGGACTTGGTGCCGTCCTTGGCGACCTTCGCCTTCGTTGCGCCGGAAATCAGCACATCGCCCTGACGCACCACCTGACCGACCTGCACGGCAACCGTGCCGGAAGCAGCCTTGTGGGTGTGACGCGCGTAGTTGCCCGCGTCGGCGGTGATGACCAGCTCGTTCTTGTTGCGGTTGGTCTGGTGGATGGACACCGTGCCGCTGATGTCGGACAGAACCGCTTCACGCTTGGGCTTGCGCGCCTCGAACAGCTCTTCGACGCGGGGAAGACCCTGCGTAATATCCTCGCCCGATGCGATACCGCCCGTATGGAAGGTACGCATGGTCAGCTGCGTGCCGGGTTCGCCGATGGCCTGTGCCGCGATAACGCCGACCGCCTCGCCGACATCGACCTTGCCGCCGTGCGCCATGTTCTGGCCATAGCAGCGGGCGCAGACGCCGTTGCGCGTGCAGCAGGTCAGCACGGAGCGAACAAACACGCTCTTGATGCCCGCGTCGCAAATTGTCTTCGCCTTGGCGTGGTCAATCAGCTCATTCTGGTGGACAAGCACTTCGCCGGTCGCCGGATCGGTGATGTCGGCGGCAGCCGTGCGTCCGCGCAGACGCTCCTCCAGCGATTCGATGGACTGCTTGCCGCTGAGCAGCTCGGTAACATGCACGCCGCGAATCGGCAGACCGCGCTGCAGGAAGCAGTCTTCCTCACGGACGATAACTTCCTGCGAAATATCGACCAGACGGCGGGTCAGATAGCCAGAGTCAGCGGTTTTCATAGCCGTGTCGGACAGAGCCTTACGGGAACCGTGAGAAGACAGGAAGAACTCCTGCACGTTCAGACCCTCGCGGAAGTTTGCACGAATGGGCAATTCCACGGTCTTGCCGGTCGGAGACGCCATCAGGCCGCGCATACCAGCCAGCTGCGACACCTGCGCGGCAGAACCGCGGGCACCGGAGTCGGTGAACATGCGAATTGGGTTGAAAGGATCGAGGTTCGGCAGAATCTGGTCACGCAGGGTGTTCGTGCAGGTGTTCCACAGATTGATGACGCGGCTGTAACGCTCGTCCTCGCTCAGCAGACCTTCCGCGAACATCTCGTTCACATGGGCGACCTTCTTGTCCGTTTCGTCGAGCAGCTGCTGCTTCATCGGCGGAATCTTAATGTCCGCAACGGAAACGGTCAGCGAACCGACGGTAGCGTACTTGTAGCCAAGCGCCTTAATCGCGTCCAGCACCAGTGCGCACTTGTGCTCGCCCTGAGAGCGGAAGCACATATCGACGATGTTGGACAGCTGCTTCTTGCCGACCAGCTGATCGACTTCCAGCGCGAACATGTCATCAAGGCATTCACGCTTCTTGAAGCCAAGGTTCTGCGGCAGCGCATCGTTGAAAATCAGGCGGCCAAGCGTGGTATCGATGATTTTGCTGCCCTTTTCGCCGTTGAATTCGCGCTCAATGCGCACTTTAATCGGGCTTTGCAGGGTAATCTGCTCCAAGGCATACGCCATATGCGCTTCGTCCGGATTGCGGAAGACGCGGCCGGCGCCCTTGCCGTTGGGGTTTTCAATCGTCAGGTAGTAGCAGCCGATAACCATGTCCTGAGAAGGAGAAATAACCGGCTTGCCGTCCTGCGGCTTCAGGATGTTGTTGTGCGCCAGCATCAGGAAACGGGCTTCCGCCTGTGCTTCCAGAGACAGCGGGACGTGAACAGCCATCTGGTCGCCGTCGAAGTCGGCGTTGAAAGCGGTACAAGCCAGCGGGTGCAGCTTAATCGCCTTGCCGTCAACCAGAATCGGCTCGAACGCCTGAATGCCCAGACGGTGCAGCGTCGGCGCGCGGTTGAGCAGCACGGGGTGATCCTTGATGACATCTTCGAGGATGTCCCACACCTCCGGCTTCATCTTTTCCACGGCGCGCTTCGCGCTCTTGACGTTCATGCCCTTGTTGCGCAGCTGCAGCTGCTGCATGACGAAGGGCTTGAACAGCTCCAGCGCCATTTCCTTGGGCAGACCGCACTGATGCAGCTTCATTTCCGGGCCGACGACGATAACGGAACGACCGGAATAGTCAACGCGCTTGCCCAGCAGGTTCTGACGGAAACGACCCTGCTTGCCGCTCAGCGTGTGAGACAGGCTGCGCAGCGCGCGTCCGCCGGGACCAGTGACCGCACGACCGCGGCGACCGTTGTCAATCAGCGCGTCCACGGATTCCTGCAGCATACGCTTCTCGTTGCGGACGATGATTTCCGGCGCGCCCAGTTCCAGCAGGCGCTTCAGGCGGTTGTTGCGGTTGATAACGCGGCGGTAGAGGTCATTCAGGTCAGACGCGGCGAAGCGGCCGCCGTCCAGCTGCACCATCGGGCGCAGATCCGGCGGGATAACTGGCAGGACGGTCAGCACCATCCATTCGGGCTTGTTGCCGCTGGCGCGGAATGATTCGACAACTTCCAGACGCTTCACGGCGTGCGCACGCTTCTGTCCCTCGGTGTCGCGGTTGCGCTCCTTGCTCGTCAGGGTTTCGATTTCCGCCTTCAGTTCGGCACTCAGCTTGTCCAAATCCAGCTCGCGCAGCATGGTCTGCACGGCTTCGGCGCCCATCATCGCCTTGAAGCTGCCGCGGTCGGGCTTCTCCATGATGGCGCGGTACTGGTCGTCGTTAATCAGGTCATGCAGGGCGACGTTGGTCACGGCGGTGTTGCCGGGATCAAGGACGATAAAATTCGCGAAATACAGCACCTTGTCCAGCACACGGGGGGACAGCTCCAGCAGCATACCCATACGGCTGGGGATTCCCTTGTAGTACCAGATATGGCTCACGGGCGCAGCAAGTTCGATATGACCCATGCGCTCGCGGCGAACCTTGGCGCGCGTGACGGACACGCCGCACTTGTCGCACACGAGGTTCTTGTCCTTCGGACGGATGCGCTTGTGCTTGCCGCAGGCGCACTCCCAGTCCTTCGTCGGGCCGAAGATGCGCTCGCAGTACAGACCGTCTTTTTCGGGCTTCAGGGTACGATAGTTGATGGTTTCGGGCTTGGTGACTTCACCATGAGACCACTGCCGAATCTGCTCAGGAGAGGCCATGCCGATCTGGATGGCGTCAAGATTGGTCAGCTCAAACAAAAGGGTTCACACTCCCTTCATTGTAACACCGGTGTATGTCCTGTACGGGAAAGCCATCAGCCGGAAGGGGATTCCTGTCCGGCTGATAGGCTCATGTGTCAATTACTGATCGTCGTCATCCAGATTCATGTCGTCAAAGCCCAAATCGTCCAGACGCATGGTGTCCAGATCGTCGTTTTCCTCGTCGTCATCGAAGGAGAGCGGAATCGACAAATCGTCGTCCTCGCTGTCGGAATCCAAATCGTTCAGCGGGAAGTCGTTGTCCGGGAAGTCGTTGCTGATGGCATCGGCATCCTCGTCCTCCGGCAGCAGCGTCGTGAGCGATTCCTGTTTGTCCTGTTCGGGCGCATTGTTCTTGCTCGGCGGCGCCATGTCCTCCGGGTCAAGTTCGGGAATCTCAATCACGTTGCGGTCGCGGTCAAGCACCTTGATATCAAGGCACAGCGCCTGCAGTTCTTTAATCAGCACCTTGAAGGATTCCGGCACGCCCGGCGCGGGGATGTTCTCGCCCTTGATGATGGCTTCGTAGGTCTTGACGCGGCCCACGGTATCGTCGGACTTCACGGTCAGGATTTCCTGCAGGGTGTTCGCCGCGCCGTAGGCTTCCAGCGCCCAGACTTCCATTTCGCCGAAGCGCTGACCGCCGAACTGCGCCTTGCCGCCCAGCGGCTGCTGCGTGACCAAGGAGTACGGACCGACGGAGCGGGCGTGCATCTTGTCGTCAACCAAGTGGTGCAGCTTCAGGAAGTACATGACGCCGACAGTAACGGGGTTCTCGAACCAGTTGCCGGTACGGCCGTCGCGCAGGCGAATCTTGCCGTCCAGGAACAGGCGGCGACCTTCTTCATCCAGATTCAGGCGGAGCGGACGACCATTGTGGAAGTAGCTCTGCATCATCCGCGGGTTGCTCTCATCCACCGGCTTGGCCATCGTGTCGGCAGCCATTTCGAGGCATTCGCGGATTTCCGGGTAGGTTGCGCCGTCGAAAACCGGCGTGGCAATGTGCCAGCCCAGCGCGCGGCAAGCCAGACCCAAGTGCACTTCCAGAACCTGACCGATGTTCATACGAGACGGAACACCCAGTGGGTTCAGCACAATTTGCAGCGGCGTGCCATCGGGCAGGAAGGGCATGTCCTCTTCGCGCAGAACGCGGGAAACGACGCCCTTGTTGCCGTGACGGCCGGACATCTTGTCGCCGACGGAAATCTTACGCTTCTGGGCGATGTAGACGCGAACCATCTGCTGCACGGACGGGGACAGCTCATCGGAATGCGCACGGTCGAAAATCTTCACATCGACCACAACGCCCCATTCGCCGTGCGGCACGCGCAGGGAGGTGTCGCGCACCTCGCGCGCTTTTTCGCCGAAGATGGCGCGCATCAGGCGCTCTTCGCTCGTCAGCTCGGTTTCGCCCTTGGGCGTGACCTTGCCGACCAGAATGTCGCCCGCACGAACTTCCGCGCCGATGCGGATGATGCCGCGCTCGTCGAGATCCTTCACCGCGTCCTCGCCGACGTTCGGAATATCGCGGGTGATTTCGTCCGGACCAAGCTTGCTTTCGCGGGCTTCGCATTCAAATTCCTCCATGTGGATGGAGGTGTAAATGTCTTCCTTAACCAGCTTCTCGGACAGCAGGACGGCGTCCTCGTAGTTGTAGCCTTCCCAGTTCATGAAGCCGATGAGGGCATTGCGTCCCAGCGCGATTTCGCCCTTTTCGGTGGACGGGCCGTCCGCCAGCAGGTCATCCTTGCAGATGCGCTGACCCGCGGAAACGACCGGGCGCTGGTTGGCGCAGTTGGACTGGTTCGTGCGGGCAAACTTGGTCAGGTGGTAGACGTGGCGTTCGCCCAGATCGTCACGGATGACGATGGTGTTGCCGTCCACCTTCTCGACCACGCCGTCTTCACGCGCCAGAATTTCAACGCCGGAGTCGTGACCGGCCTTGAATTCCAGACCCGTGCCGACATACGGCGCTTCCGGAACGAGCAGCGGCACAGCCTGACGCTGCATGTTCGAGCCCATCAGGGCGCGGGTGGCGTCGTCGTTTTCCAGGAAGGGAATCATGCCCGTCGCAATGGAAACGACCTGACGCGGCGACACGTCGATGAAGTCAACCTGATCGCCCGGAACCTGCACATATTCGGTCACTTCGCGGACGGTAATCATGTCGTTGACGAAGCAGTTGTTCTCATCCAGCGGCTCGGTGGCCGTCGCAATGCGGTACAGGTCTTCTTCGTCAGCCGTCATGTAGACGTGCTCGTTGGTGACACGGCGATGCTCCTTGTCCACGCGGCGGTACGGCGCTTCAATAAAGCCGTACTCGTTGATGCGGGCGTAGGTCGCCAGAGAGCCGATCAGACCGATGTTCGGGCCTTCAGGCGTTTCAATCGGGCAGATGCGGGAATAGTGGGAATAGTGTACGTCGCGAACCTCGAAGGAGGCGCGGTCACGGTTCAGACCGCCGGGGCCCAGAGCGGACAAACGGCGCTTGTGGGTCAATTCAGCCAGCGGGTTGTTCTGATCCATGAACTGCGACAGCTGGGAGGAACCGAAGAATTCCTTAATCGCCGCCGTCACGGGACGAATGGAAATCAGGGAATCGGGCTGATAGTCAGTCGAGCCGTCCTGCGCGCTCATGCGCTCGCGAACGTTGCGCTCCATGCGGCTCAGACCGGTACGGAACTGATTCTGCAGCAGTTCGCCGACACTGCGCAGGCGGCGGTTGCCGAGGTGGTCAATGTCGTCCGTCGTGCCGATGCCGTAGGGCAGACCCAGCAGATAGCTGATGGAGGCCACCATGTCGTCATCGGTGATGTGCTTGGGCACAAGGTGCTGCACGTTGTCCGCAATCACCTGCTTGAGCTGCTCTTCTTCCACATCCTCGCCCAAGCCGTCGATAATCGCCTTCAAAGTGGGCAGGTGCACCATTTCGAGGATGCCGACTTCCTTGGGGTCAAAGGGCAGATACTCCGCCGCATCCACGAAGTTGTTGCCGATGACGATGCGCTTTTCGCCTTCGCAGTCCACCACAACGCGGTTGACGCCGGCGTTCTGCACACGGCGCGCGGTTTCAAGGTCAATCACCTGACCCGCGCGGAACATCACTTCGCCCGTACGGGGGTCAATAATGTCCTCAGCGATGATATGCTTGTTGATGCGGGTGGCAATGGACAGCTTCTTATTGAACTTGTAGCGGCCTACGCGCATGACGTCGTAGCGCTTGGGATCGTAGAACAGCGACTTGAACATGTTCGTCGCGCTCTCGACGGATTCGGGCTCGTCCGGCTTCTGCTTCTTGTAGATAATCAGCAGCGCCTGTTCGCGCAGGGTGCGCACCGCGCCGCCGCGATCCTTGCTTGCTTCCGCCACGGTGGTGTCCTTCGCCATCGTCGCTTCCAGCCGCTTGTCGTTGCCCAGCAGATTGCGGATGTCGTCGTCCGTTTCGTAGCCCAGCGCGCGCAGGAGCGTGGTCAGGCAGAGCTTGCGGGCGCGGTCAAGGCGAACCCAGATGATGTCATTGGAGTCCGTCTCGTATTCCAGCCACGCGCCGCGGTTGGGGATAATCTGGCTGGAGTAGAGCGGCACGCCCGCCTTGTCCAGCGTGCGGGTATAATAGCAGCCCGGCGAACGAACCAGCTGGGAGACGATGACACGGTCAGCACCGTTGATGACGAACGTACCGTTTTCCGTCATCAGGGGGAAGTCGCCCATGTAGACGTCGGTTTCCTTAATTTCGGAAGTCTCGCTGTCGTACAGGTGGACGTGAATGTTCAGCGGCGCGGCGTAGGTCATATCCCGCTCGCGGCAGCGCTCCACGGAGTTCTTCGGCTCACCCAGAGAATAATCCGTGAAGGTCAATTCCAGATTGCCGTTGTAGTTGGTGATGGGCGAGGCGTCTGCCAGAACCTCTTTCAGGTCGGTTTCGAGGAACCGCTGATACGACCTCTTCTGCACCTCGATCAGATCCGGCATTTCCAGACCTTCGTTGATGCGGGAGAAGCTCATGCGTTTCCGGAGCTTACCCATTGCAACCTCATGCGCCATGATGTATGATCACCCCTTCATCAGTCAAAACCAGCATCCTCTGCTTGGTGAAAACGTGCGTTTTTTCACCGCTTTGCAGGAATTTTGGCGAAAAAGCGCGAAAATGTATGGCAGTCGAAAATTCCCGCTTGCATTTTTCCGCGTTTCCGTGTACAATACAAGCGCAGGAAAAATCAACAGTATGCAAAGATACTGATGCAATTTAAAATTCTAACATACATATCCCGGAATGTCAAGGGGGAAGTGCACTCTTTTTTGCTGGGAATGTATGGGAATATGACACGGGAGGTATGAAATGATGGCGTGGTGGAAACGATTCGGCAGGCGTGCGGCGACACTTCTGCTGACGGTGCTGATGCTGCTGGGGACGGCGGCGGGCGAGGGTGCGGACAAGATGGTCATCAACCGTATCAACGCGCCGGATGTATCGGCGGATTTTGCCTTTGCGGAGGACGCTGACCTGCTGGAAATCATCTTCCCGCAGATTCTGGACTGCGACGCGGCGTTTCTGCGCTGCAGCGGCGAGACGATGCTTATCGACTGCGCGACATCTGGACAGGCGCGGCGCATCCTGAACATGTTCAAGCAGCTGGGCATCACCCATGTGGACAAAATCGTCAACACCCACCCGCACGCCGACCACATCGGCGGATTCGCGGAATTAATTAAGGAAATTACTGTGGACGAACTGTGGCTCTGCTTCCCGGCGGAGGAGACGGTGCACTGCGCAAACGCGATAAAGGCGGCGGAGCGTGCGGGTGTGACGGTGCGGACGTTTGGCGACGGCGACACGCTGACGCTTGGCACGGCGACGATGCAGGTGTGGATGCTCGACAAGCCGGAGTACACCCGCCTCAACGACCGCTCGGCGCAAATCATGCTGACGTTTGGGCAGCGGAAGATGCTCTTTTCCGCCGATTTGGAGCAGAAGGGGCAGAACGGGCTGATTGAGAAGGTCGGCGCGGAGATGCTCAAGGCGGATGTGCTGAAGTACCCGCACCTGTCTCTTATACACATCTCCGAGCCCACGAGACAGGCAGAAATCTC
>ERZ1026989.170-NODE-170-length-21348-cov-6.028836_pt1 | contig 21348 bp, 32 predicted proteins | sample MGYA00519250_ERZ1026989 | MGnify/ENA primary metagenome ERZ1026989 (study PRJEB26926, sample SAMN06164542) | human gut metagenome | biome: ENVO:00009003; feature: ENVO:2100002; material: ENVO:00002003 | host: Homo sapiens | place: USA | collected 2012 ... | reverse complement strand
GAGATTTCTGCCTGTCTCGTGGGCTCGGAGATGTGTATAAGAGACAGGATTGTAAAAATCGTTAAACAGCCCCTTTTTCATCGCCTGGTCACAGCGCTGGGCAAAAGTCAGGCGCCGCCATTGTTCAGCCGGAATCTCCCGCAACAGCAAGTCTTCGGCAATGTAACGCACCGTTGTCTGATAAACCGGAAGCAGATGACGACAGCGGTTGAGCTTGATATCCCGGCGCATATAGGCCTCGGCATAACCGCCGGCTGCATTTTTCTCAGCAGCGGGAAATTCCGGCTCCGTCCATTCATGACCGGAAAGATTGACATCCGGCCACTGCTGCCGTGCCAGTTTGAGATATTTGTCGCGGGCTTCCCGGCCCCATTTGTCGCCCAGCTCATCGGCACATTTGAGAATTCTGGCCCGCATACCGGCAACGGAATTGTCTGTGGTGTCCACTTTCTTGGCTGTCAAAATTGCCGTTATCTGGGCAACATTCGGCCGGCTTTTGGAGTTTTTGAACTGCCAGAAATCATCAATCGCCGCCAGCACATCGACAAGGTCATAAGCCCGAAAAGCTTCGGCCCAGGCGGATACCATATCGGGATTTTTGCCTGACAGCTCAGTAGCATAATTTTCGTTGTAATCTTTGGCATAGAGCTTTTCCATGTGCTGCAAAATTTCAAGCGCTTTTTCCATCAAACCACACTCCTCTTCAACCAGCTTTCCAAATCTTCCTGTTCTTCATCAAACTCCCGGTTTTGCACCTTTCTCCGCTCATTTTGGCGGATGAAGTACTGCGAAGTGGTCAGAAACCAGTTCTTCCTGACATCCGGAGGCTGACTTTGCAGCCAAAGGTCGCGCTGCAGCAGTTCTGCCCGAAGGTTCAAATCAGGGTAAGCTTCCTCCCAAGCCGCAAAATCCTCCGACGTCAAGCGGATGATTTTTCCCTCAAAAGCGTATTTTTTTCCATCGGGATTTTTTGGCGCGGCAGCGCTAACTATACCGACCGAAGAAGATTTATCTTCTGAGGGAGGTATAGTACTATCTGTTATCTGCTTTCTGTTATCTGATAGAGGTTCGCTAACCGTTTGCAAACTCTTATCTAACGGTTCATCTTTTGAAACGTCATCGGTTGGCAAACCGTTATCTAACCGTTTATTCCTACCCCCTTGATTTTGAACAATTAAATTATGTTTTATGCACTCAAAAAGAATCAAACTTGAACCTTTAAGCTCTGGAATTTCGCCCTGAAAAGCATAGTCCAAGATAGCAAGTGCAAATTTTTCGCGCTCTTTTTTGGACCGAATTTGATTCAAAAGTTGATACTGATTGCGCCAAATTCTCAATGCTTCGCTCATTATTTTCCCTCCCGTAAACGCCAGGCATTGAAACTCTTTAAACGCTTTTGCGCATCGGCGCGGGCACCTTTGTTGAAAGCCGCAAGGCGCAGCAATTCCAGCTCATAGCTGTAAACCATTTCCATTCGCGTGTCATATTTCTGCGGGGACGGCGAACCCTGAACCCAGTCAAGCAGTTTGCGTGCAGTTTTAAACATGATGATTTCCCTCCCATATCCTTTGTGTGTTAATGTCCATTTTGGCATCTCTGGCTTCCATAATCTTATAAGCCTCGGGAAGCCCGCGCAGATAGCAGTTGACCACCTGCCCGATTTTACGCTGAAAACGCATATCCAATGCCGCGGCGGCAATTGACACATCTGCCATTTCTTCAATCCAGCGCTGATAGTTTTTTCCCTCCTCGGCATAAGCTTCGTGAATTTCTTCATTCAGCTTGCACATCTGGGCGACATAATCGCAATCGGGGAATGTGCGCTTATGCCATTCGGCAATCTGATAATCGCTCCATTTATAACGTTTCATGCCCGCACCCTTTCAGCCCATTGGGCTTGTTTGGCTTTGACGAACTCCGCCAGCGTCAAACCGTTTTCGAGCAGGAAATCCTTAAAATTCCTGTTTTTTTGGTTAATCAGATATTGCTCGCGGAACGGATTGATAATCTCATAACTCAAACTGCCGTCATGTACGGCCCGGTGTTCTTCCAACGTCAGCGGAATAATGTTCTTAATGTCCCAACGGGTCAGCAGATATTCCCGGCTGATGTGATGATGTCCGCATTCCGCCGGCCGGCCGGAGATATAGCTCCGCTGGCGGCAAGCCCATTGCTGTACCATCCGATCCAATATAAATGTCTGAGAATTTAATTTCATAACATCACCCTGGCCGGCTCATTTCTTTTTTATTTCATCATTCGAAAACGTTTCAATATCAAAGAAAATTCCGTTCTCTGCAGCTTTTTCTCCAATATATCGGAGACGCCAAGAAGGAATTTTATTCACATTCTGCCAATACTGGATCGTTGAAATAGGAACACCAGTTTTCAGGCTCATTTCAGTAAGTCCACCAAATTTCTCAATCAAATTTTTAATCATAAAGACCCTCCAATTACGATTATCATAATTAAAAGAAGAATCACTGTCAATAATAAAAGTACGATATTAGTAATTTACTATTTATGATTTTCGTATTATCTTGTTAAAAAAGGAGAATCCCATGTATGAATATATAAAAGACAGACTCAAAGAAATTGGCAAAATGCAAAAAGAGCTGGCAGAATTTTTAAACATAGCCCCCTCACATTTGAGTGCTATATTCAAGGGGCTTCGGAAAATACAATCTTCTGAAATTCCATTGATGGCACAGTTCCTTAATGTAAATTTAGAAGACTTTGTTAAATATGTAGCAGGACAAAACTCCGAACTGAAACCCCGCACGCTGGTAACAACTATTTATAAAGTGGGCTATGTTCAGGCCGGAAAATTCAACGAAGCCTGCCAGTTGCCGGAAAGCGAATGGGAAACAATCCCCTACCCGGTTAACGACAACTATAAAAGCTGCCGTATATTTGCCTTAGGTGTTCGCGGGGATTCGATGAATCTTATCTTTCCGCCGGAAAAGACGACTCTTATCTGCTGCCCGATTGAAGACTGGGTAGACGTTAACCCCGATGAAAAATTGGAAGGAAAATATATCATCGCCTACCGCCGAACGCCGGACGGCCTGTGCGAAGCCACGGTGAAGAAATATACCAGAATTGACGATGATACGATTATATTAGTGGCCGAATCAAGCAATCCGGAAATTAAGCCGATTGTGCTTCACCCGGACAAAAATGATTACGAAATCGCCGCCGTCGTCATCGGCGACATGAGGATGTATTAAAAGAGATATTGAAATTTTATTTTCTATTAACAAATAATATGTTATATTAACAAATAAATTGACACTATCATATTTTTTAATATATTTAGGTGTACATATTTTCATATAGAGGTGCTTTATGGACTTTTTTAAATCATATAGCTTTGTAAAAAGTCAAGTAAAAAAAGTTTTAGCAGAAAACTACATTGATACTCCTCCCGTAAACGCCCGCGAATTAGCGGAAAATTATGGACTTACGGTTAAATTTTCCAGATTCCCGGATAACTATAAGACCGTTTGTGGTTTTATAGATTTTGATAATGCTGTAATGTATGTAAATGAAGCAGATTCTGCATATCGTCAAAATTTTACAATAGCACACGAACTCGGACACTGGTTGTTACACCGTGGAAACACAGATGAATATAAAGTATTGATGAGACGCCCTATCGGTGGCGAAACTGATGATCGAGAAAAAGAAGCTAATGTTTTTGCTGCTGAGTTGCTTGTCCCCAAAGAAATGTTAAAAAAATATACCAAAGAAGGATTATCAAGCTTTCAATTATCCGAAATATTTATGGTCTCTGAATCTGTTATAAACTATCGACAGGAATATTGCAAATGACTAAAGATAGTAACACAGATGTAAAAATACCTGAATTAATAAACCAGATAAGAGACACTCAAAAAGAACAGGAAGAAGAAAGAAACGAGTTTCACTTTGAAAAAGCCATAAATCTAGCTAAAAAAAGAACAAGAGATGAAGCTATCGAAGATAATACCTGCCGTTATATTGACGCAGCTACAAAGATAGCAATTGGGCTGTCAAAAAGAGCTGCGTTTTTATTATTTGTTTTATCTTGTCTTTGGATATTGTCTTTCTTTGAGGGATTTAATAATATACTTCCTGCTCTTGGGCTTAGAGAAAATATCGAAAAGCTGTTCTCAACAGTAATTCCTCCAGTAATAGCATTTATTGTGGGACATATCTGTAAAAAATAATAAAATTTTCAACTTAAACCGCCTTCGGGTGGTTTTTTTATTGATATAGATCCTCATCTTAACAACATTGTTTGGAGTGAAAATTCCTTACTTATTAATGACTAAGAAAGCGTAAATTTCTTATTCGACAATCCATAAAGTTATTCCATACTTATCGCAAATTTCACGAGCACGGTTAATATAACGCCAGTCTTTATCGCTCTCCACAATCAGCGCAATCATCGGTTTTCTGCATGTTTTTAAGGCATAGTAAAGCGACTGACCGACAGCTTCAGCCCATTTGGCTGCAAAATCAAATTCAATTGCATAGTCTTCGGTCAAACAGTCCACCCGTGTTTTATCTGCCAAACGGTATTCTAAAGCACCCTGGCAATATTTAACCTGGTAATACTTCTCCGCATGTTTATGCTTGGCTTGCACCGGGCAGACCAGACACAGACATACAAACAAAGCAACTAAAAACCGCATTGAATTTTGCTCCTCTATTTATAGTAAACTATATTTTATTAAAAATAGCAACAAATAAAAAAAATCTTTTTCCTAAAATCAATACCATACATCTTTTTTACAAAATTAATTACGATTTTAATAATTTTGCTATTGACTTATAGTTACGGATATCGTAATTTGAATATATCAACAACAATAGAATGAAATATAAAATTAGTAATTTAAAGAAGATAACGCTCAGGAGAAAGATATGCAAACAGGAACATTTATTTACTGGGACGCGCCAAACAGCGCAGAGTTTAATCCGGAAAAGAAGCTTAAAGGGATTGCCGTTGTTGAAGATGATAACCACGCTTTTTTAGTTCTTGCGAAAGACGTTAAAAATGTTGATTGGTGGGACGGCAAACGCAAAAGTGAAGAACAGTTTGCACAAATGCCTAATCTGCGGCAGCTCGACACAATCTACAAGAATAAAGAAGTTTTGAACAAAGCCTTTATTGCGGCAGGTGGTGAAGCTTTGGATGATGAAGCTTACTACTGGTCCTCTACCGAGTATATTAACTTCACTGCGTGGCTATTGCGTATGAGTGACGGTCTCAGGGATTGGTACAGTAAGACCTACAATGACTACTACGTTCGTCCGGTTCTAGCTTTGTAACTTTATCGATTCAACTATTTTAGAGACAACCATGACAAACCAACTGATACAGCAGCTTGAAAATCTTCCGGCTTTTTTAGCCCTTTCAAAAGGCCTTAAAGAAAATTTTAACGCAGACAATTTCTATGTCCGCCACTTTATGCCTGAAGCTGTTAGCCGGGAAAAAATAGATGGCGTTAACCTGATTTATTCGCGCTCTGACGAAGCACGGGAAAAAATAGCCAAAGAAAATTTACTCGATGACAATGACGAGTATTTTGACGAATTTATCCACGAAACGAACCTGCGTAACGATGTAACAGAGTTCATGCGGGCCATTGTCAAGGAGATGTACCGTGATAGAAGAATTTGAAGCAACTTCAAGATATTACCAATACAAACGCGAACAGAAGATTCAAAAAATACAATCAGTAATCTGTTCATCCGTTATGGGATGCTTGCTGGGCGCGTGGGTTACACTTATCGTTATGATTAATATTTGAGGGAAAAGAAATGAAAAAAACAGGATCATACATTTACACCGACGGGACAAGCTCGGAAGAACTCGATCAGTCTAAAACGATTGCCGGCATATTGTGCAATGTTACTGACACACACGAAATCGCTATTATGCCGGTTGAGAGCGAGGAAAGGCTTAATTTTGACGAAGCGCAACAGTTTTGCCTAGCCGAGGGCGGCCGCTGCCCTACTATTGATGAACTAACCGGAATTTATCTTAACAAAGACAAGATAAATGCTGCGTTGAAAGCAGCCAACCTGCCGGAGTTAAAAGAGAGCTGGTATTGGTCCTCTACCGAGTGTAATAACAACCATGCGTGGCTATTGCGTATGAGTGGCGGTGGCAGGGATTGGGACGGTAAGTACGGCAATAACTACTACGTTCGTCCGGTTCTAGCTTTGTAACTTTATCGATTCAACTATTGGAGACTGTTATCATGACCATCTATGCTGAATTAAGCCGGATTCAAAAAGGGCTAAAGGCCCCAAAGAATCAGAGAAATGCTTTCGGCGGTTACAATTACCGTTCCTGCGAAGACATTTTAGAAGCCGTCAAGCCACTGCTTGATGATTGTTCGCTGACCGTTTCTGATGAAATTATTGCAATCGGAGACCGTTTTTATGTCAAAGCAACCGCACGCCTGTCTTTATCTGCTGAAGATTATGTGCAGAACATTGCTTTTGCCCGTGAACCTCTGACTAAAAAAGGAATGGATGAGGCACAGGTAACCGGAGCAACGTCATCTTATGCCCGCAAATATGCACTTAATGGCCTTTTGGCTATTGACGACACTAAAGATGCCGATGCAACCAACGACCACGGCAAAAGCAACGATAACAATGATTTTGCGAAAGAAGCAGCCGCTGAAAAAGCAACCAGAACTAAAGCAATCAACAGGGCCAAAGCTGACGGAACAACGTATCTGCAGCCACAGCAAAAGCCGCTGTCCGAAAGATTTGAAAAAGCCCGGGCATGGCTGGCAACCCAAACGCCGGAAAGCTTCAAAAATGCAACAAAGTCAGTGATTGACAGCCTTAACCAACTGGTGACTGATCTGTCTGCGGCCGGAAGCATAAGCTGGGCCGAAGAAATTAAAAGCCGCTTTATGCAGCTTTCCGACATAGATGACAACATAAACTATTGAAAGTATAGAGCGGAAGACTTTTGGCAAGATTTCAATATCATTAAAGATTACAGGATTTAAAATGTATATCAGTCAGATTTCACAATTAAAACAAAGTTTCAGCCTCCTATTTACCCAAGCTGAACTTATGCTTAATGCCGGTAAGCGCATTACGGTTGAAATTGCCGAAAAGAAACAAAAACGCAGCAATGAGCAAAACTCATATTACTGGCTGTTTAACGGACAACTGGCAGATTTTTTGAATCAATCCGGGTTATGTTATGGGGAGCATCAAATCCCTTATACCGGCCAATTGATTCACGAAATTAACAAGAAACTATTTGGCATTAAAACAACAACAAAAATGTCAACCGGAGAATTCTGCCAATACATGAACAAACTTCTGCTGTTTTGGCAGGAAAAAACCCAAGGCGAATTTATGATGTCAGAACTTCCGGCAAACTATTTGGAACGAAAAGGATACTTTGTAAGATGAAAAACGCAATTGTTCTCGAAAGCCACAACGAAATTTTAAGCGCCCATATGCGCGGAGAATACCCGGAACTCGCTCTGGTTATTCCGGCTAAAGAAGCGGAACCGTACGAAATAACAGACATTTCCGCTAAATATGAAATCGGCAAATACTATCCAAACAAAGGTATCTATGTCGGAGAATTGAAAAAAAAGGACGGCTTTTACGGTATTTTTGCAGCTCTGCAAGATGCCGGCGAAAAAGACGATGATGAAGATTCTCAAGAATATACTTGGGAAGAGGCCATGAAAATAAAATTCTCGCAAGACAACATCCATGTACCGGATATCAGAGAACTTTCATTGCTCCACCTTAATATTGATGATGTTAATGCCGGATTGTCAGCAGCCGGAGGCGAAAAGTTAGAGGGCTATTACTGGTCCTCTACCGAGGGTTCAAGTAGCAGTGCGTGGAGTTTGTGGGTGGATGACGGTTACAGGTTCAACGGCAGTAAGGACTACAGCGGCTACGTTCGTCCGATTTTAGCTTTAAAACTTTAACGATTCACCCCTTAGGACGGTAATTATAGCTAACTCCTGAATACCGTCCGCCTCCGGGAGGCATTTTAACCCGAATTGGTTTATATGTCCGCCTCCCGTCTTTAAAATTTGGAGAAGAAAAGCAATGACAATTAGATACGAGAAGCCTTATTCTGCCGAGATTCGGGCTAAACATTGCGAACCGAAAGAGGATATAGACTTCGGCGAACGATACTGCGAAATTTGCGGCTGTGTTTTGAGGTTCGACGAAGAAGACATTTGCAACGATTGCCTATTCGGAAGCAGCCGCCCGCTCACCGGTGAGGAAATCAAAGTTTTGGAAGGACAGAAAAATGAAACTTGTTGAAATTAAAGATGTTCGTCTCGGGCAGGTATTGGAGCGCGACCGCTGTATTTTCGTAATTGAAGAGAGAACCGGCGCGCACAACTTCGCCGTCAGCCTCTATTGCCACAATCACAAGCCTGCTCCGAACGATGCTTATGAGGAGCAATCAACGCGAGAAAGGAATGTTGCAACATTCGATGATTGCGAAATTATCGGTAAAATCGGCATTACCCACCGCATTGACGGTGACAGACTGATTGAAATTCCCAGAACGGCCGGATTTCAAACCGATGATGTCGTCAAATTCAAATGGAATCCGCGGCTTTATGTCATCAACCGTGAAATCGACTTCGGCATCAAGAAAACCCACCCGGATAATTCCTGCTTTGAGGCCACCAACGACCTGTATGGCAGCCGCCAACTAGTAGATTTTGAGCTTAAACGCATCGGCATCCTCGGCGTTACCCATGAATTTGTCAACGATCGGGAGGTGGTGGCATGATTAGGCGCTTTATATGCTGGCTTGGAAATCTGCTTAAAAAAGATTGGCATGAGTGGGTGCTGATATCCGAAGAAACATCAGAGTACGAACCAGACAACATTTATACGCAAGAATATTGTAAACATTGCGGGACTTTTTTGTACGGTACAAAATCGCGTGGAAAGGTTAAGAAATGAAAAGGAAAGTCAATCGTACATATAATTCAATTCTCAATGTCCTTAGAGAATACCCCAATGGCTTTACCGCCTCTCAGATATTTGAGAATTTCGAAAGAATAAATAAGCGAAAAGTAAAAAAACAAACAGTTTACTCTACATTAAGTCGAGCTGTTAAAGAGGGAATAATTGAAAAATTCAAAATTGACCCTTGGGGTTATTACTTTTATTCGGAAAGGAAAAAAGTATTAGATGAAAGAGAAGAAAAATGATGAAAGCACAGAAGCGTTTTTTTCCTCGTATTTGGGACGGCGAAAAATATTGGTATCCCTGCTTTAGCGAACTTGGAATTACTTATGAAACCGATGATTTACCCTTTACAGAAGAGAATATCAAAACTTTAGATTGGGCTTTGGGCTGGCACTTTCCACAAAACGGGGAAGACTTAGAATTTGATCATGAAGTTGAAGGATGCACCGGCTTAAAGGACAAAAACAGCAAATTAGTCTATGAAGGAGATCTTCTAAAAAGCGGTATTCATCATTATCAAGTTGCATGGCATAACGGGAAATTTGTCCTCAACAAGGGATGCAAAAACTATCCAATCAGCGGTTGCGACTTAATGGAAATCATCGGAAACATTCACAAAAATCATGAACTATTGGAGACGAGCAATGATGATTGGACACAATCTTTAAGAAAGGTGAGTAAATGATGGAAATAATAATCTTCTCAACTTTATGTACGATTGTATCAACTATTGCAATGGCAATACTTACGAGGATTATCAGAAACATATTAGGAGCTGACGATGAGTAACTTTATCTGCCCGACCTGCGGGCTAACAAACATCGACTGCGGCAAAGCAGGCTACAAAACCGATCGAGATATTGAGCTTGAGAAAAAGCTGGAGATTGTCAGAAAAAACTTGAAAGAAATAGGAGATGCCGTTGCTCTTTATTTTCGTAGAGAACATACAAAAGATTTCGCAGAAGATACGCTAATGGGGATTGGTATCGTTGTTGGGCAAACAGAGCAAGCATTAAGGAGTATTAAATAATGTCGTATTTAGAAGAACTGCCGCCCCGTCCGCAGAGATGAAATTAATTTTTATGAGGACAAGAAAGATGATTAGATCTGGACAGATTTATAAAAGCAAAAACCTTATTTATGCAGTCACTTTTGTGGGAATTGGATTTAAAAATAAGCAGCAAGTCCAAGCAATTACACCTAGAGGCTTTACATTCGGATGGAGCTATTCCAAAGCCAAAAGATATGGAGGTGAATTAATCGCCGAATATTCGACTTGGCAAGAAGCAATCAACAGTAAGGAGTTTAAAGAATGAAAAAGTTCAATTTTGAAGCCAAAATTGAGGGAATTATCACCATTAAAGATGACAGCATGTCAAATGATGATGTTCTTAATGACTTGAAACATGCTTTATTTTGCGTTGTCGAAGACAGGAATAGCCCAGAATATTTGGAAATCGGCTTAAACAGAAAAACAGTAAAAATTACGAGGCGTGAAAATGATTAGACGTTTACTTTGTTGGCTCGGCTTAGCTTATATAATCGTAATTTTCATGTCCTGGGGATTTTTTATCTCTCTCGGTTGGGCATTATGGTTTAACGAAAAATTCGCATCTATCATGTTCATCGGCGGATTTATTACTTCTCAAATTTATAATGAAATAACAAAGGAAAATAAATGACAATGACAAATGAAGAACTCAAAAAGCTTTATGGCTCTCCCCGATGTCCGGTATGTTTTGGGCAGAGCTTTGTTTGCGAACATTGCCCGTATAAAGAACAAGGGGAAGATAATTTCAAAAGATATACAGACAAAATAACAACTGAATTTGCTAAAAGAATAAAAAAAATAGTCATACAAGCACTAAAGGAAAAGAAAAAAATGATAAGGCCTAAAGTACGCGACATATGGCAGTACAAGACTAAACCGGACGTCAAAGCACATATTCAAAAAAACAGTAAAAGCCATGTCTATTTTTTACAATTTAATATATTCGGTGAAGTATGCCCAAAATGCGAAGAACTGCCTTATTTTTTGGAACGATACACCTACCAAGGCCCGGCAAACGCTGCTGTTGAAGATATATTTTCAATAAAGGAAATTTAAATGACTCGACAAAACAGCCAAAACAATATAAAAAGAGTCCTAAATGCAAAAGAAGCTAGAGAATATTTAGGCCTTCCTCGCTACTCTTTCGAAAAAGCGGTAAAAGAAGGAAGCATTGAATTTAAGTTAATTGGAACAAAAAAATTCTTCCCCGTTTGGTGCTTAGAAAAATGGCAAAACGACATAACGAACCATATAGATTATATAAAAGAGGCGAAACCTATCATGCCTATATCTCATTCGTATCAGAGACCAGAGGTAGGATTATCCTTAGAGAGTCTACTCGAGCAACGGGAGAAAGAGAAGCGGTTAAATATTGCCTCAAAAGGTTATCGGAATTACAAAAACAGGACCGTCAACAGGCTTGCGGCGAATTGCCCAGCCTAACCCTTAATGATGCATTTACCCTATTCTATCAAAAGCATGCACAATATTATGCGAGACCAGAAGAAACTTTACGCAAACTTATTTTAATAAAAAACAATCTGTCTGTAGAATATTTGCATCAAATAGATACTTCTGAAATTTCAGACTATATTCAGAGAAGAAAAGCAACCGTATCAAATGGTACAATTAATCGAGAATTGGTTATTCTTTCTTCTTTATTTACAAAATGCCATTTATGGAAATACAAAACACCTGATGTAAAACCTTGCAAATTCAAACTTAAAGAAAAGGCTGAAAATATTAAATATCTACAAAATTGGGACATCGCATCTACAATAATAGAACGCGCTGCACCTCACTTAAAACCAATCATATATACTGCATTATATACAGGATTAAGACGTAGTAATATTTTAAAACTAAAATGGCAAGAGCTAGACTTTGTTAATAATCTTATTAACGTAAAGGTAAAAGACCGCACTAAAGATGGCGGAAAAAATCTTACTATTCCTATGATAGAAAAATTAAAAGAAATACTTTTAGAACAGCCAAGAATTAATGAGTATGTGTTTAATTATAATGGTAAGCCTATATCAGATATAAAACACTCATGGCATTCCATTTTTTATAACAGTAAAGGCGTGCTAAAAGACCCCGCTCTACCTTATACCAATTTCCATACATTAAGACATACTGCAGCAACTTGGATATTAAAAAAGACTAACAACCTAAAAATTACTCAAGAAATATTAGGCCATGCCAACATAACAACGACAATGAAATATGCTCACGTTATGAGCGAAGAAAAAAGAAAAGCCTTAAATTCAGTTTTCGAAAATTAAATTACCCACAAGAATCAAATATTATGTTTTTAAACAGGAGTGTGAAAGATTGTGCAAAATTTGTGCAACTTTGAATAAAACGACTCGCACTTTTTTACACATTTCAGCATTTTAGTCAATGTAAAAAAATTGCTCTACATATAACAAAGCCCCTGTTTTACAAGGGCTTTAAATGGCGCGCCCTAGACGATTCGAACGTCTGACCCACAGCTTAGAAGGCTGTTGCTCTATCCAGCTGAGCTAAGGGCGCATCTGATTAATCAAAAAGCAGCAAAACCGCCGCTCTGGACGAGAATATAACGATTTATAAAATTTAAGTCAAGTAAAATCTGCGGAAAATAGCGATAAATACCCTCACCTTTCCTCATAAATCATAAAGCGTTTCCGCTCGTTCCGATTACTAAAAAAGCCACCCCTGAAGGCGGCTTTCCTCTACTGGTCGGGACAGGCGGATTGCTTTCAGCGCACAGGCGCAATTTTTGCTTTTAAGCAAAACCGGCGATACTCCCGTCTCGCCTATTGCTGGTAGTCGAACCGTCTTCTCGACGGTTCAAATCCTGTGTTCGCCAAAAGCCACAAAAAAACCTACCACAAGGGTAGGTTTTTTCTGTCTGGTCGGGACAGGCGGATTCGAACCGTCGGCATCTTGCTCCCAAAGCAAGCGCTCTACCAGGCTGAGCTATGTCCCGTTAAAAAACTTTACTTTCACAATAATCTCCGATATTTTGCTTTGCTCGCCCCGTTGGTTTGCCTGTCTCGCTTTTTTGCTCCCGCAAAACCGCTCAACAACCGGTCAATCAATGCTCAACGCACAATACCTTATCCAAAATAAATTAAAATGCAAGCTTAATTTTTCAACTCTGCAATCAACCCGTGATCTTTGAAACTGTAATAGCCGTTTTTGCTGACAATCAAGTGATCAAACAGCTTAATTCCCACCGCATGGGCCGCAACATTAATTTTATTGGTAATATCCAAATCGGCATGCGACGGCGTCACATCACCCGACGGATGATTATGAACCAGAATAATGGCTCTGGCTCCGCGAAACATTGCCGCTTTAATAACTTCGCGCGGATGAATCGAAACCTGATTAATCGTTCCCCGCTGCTGAACTTCTTCCCCGATAACCTGTAGCTTGGTATCAAGAAAAATAATCCGAAACTCCTCCACATCCCGATGGCCGATTGCCGTCCGGCAATAATCAATCATCGCATCCCAGTTGCTGATAACCGGAGCCGCCTTATCCTGCAAACTGCTCCAGCTTGAGCGGATAGCGGCTTCTCTGACGATACTGAAAACGACATAACTGTTTTCCTTAACGTACGGAACTTCATACAATGCAGCTGCCGGCGCATTAATAACACCGGCAAAACTGCCGAACTTCGCAAGCAGCTGCTTGGCAATCTGTTTCACGTCACGCCGAGGAATAGACAGCGTCAGCAAAAGCTCCAGCATCTCATAGTCGGGAAAATCTCTGCCGCCGCCAAGCATAAAACGCTTTTTCAGCCGTTCTCTGTGTCCGGAATTGTCCGGCTTAACGTCAGCACCGGTATTTTCTTTCGTTTTGTTCATAAATCTAGTCAATCTTATAAGGGGGCTTATCCATTCCCTTCGGCGAATAGGTAAAGACTTCATAACCGTCTTTGGTAACCGCCAGAGAATGCTCGAACTGAGCCGAAAGGGATTTGTCGCGGGTCACCGCCGTCCAGCCGTTTTGCAGAATAATTCCGTCCGGACGTCCGATATTAATCATCGGCTCAATGGTAAAAATCATTCCCTCTTCCATAATCGGTCCCGTGCCTTTATTGGCAATATGCATCACATTCGGCGCATCATGAAAAACTTTTCCCACACCGTGACCGCAAAACATGTCAACCACCGAATAACCGTATTTGTGAGCATATTCGGCAATCACATAACCGATATCGCCGAAATGGGCTCCCGGTTTAACCACATCAATACCCCGCATCATGCATTCATAAGTCACATCGCACAAACGGGTTGCCTTCAGCTTGGGCTTTCCGGCATAATACATCCGGCTGGTGTCGCCGTACCAGCCGTCAACAATCGCCGTCACATCAATATTCAGAATATCGCCGTCGGCCAGCTTACGATCCGGCCCCGGAATACCGTGACAAATGACATGGTTTATCGAAATGCAGGTTGACTTCGGATAGCCGTGATACCCCAAACAGGCAGGAACGGCGCCTTTGTTAATCATAAATTCCCGGCACAAATCGTCAAGCTCTCCGGTTGTCACCCCGACCTGAACATAAGGGGTGATATAGTCGAGACATTCGGCCGCCACTTTGCCTGCCTTGCGCATTCCCTCATAATCGGCAGCATCATAAATCATAATTCCGTCTCTTCTTTTAACAGCCAACGTTTTTCTCCTAATATAAAATTTTCATCTTTCGAGTTATCTTTATACTCTTATCGCTGATTGTGCAAGCATATCCGCAAAATTTCAACCCGTTTTTTGCCTCGTCAAAAATCTTGGCCGCCGCCATCGGCGCAATATTCCACACAAATTTGATATCGGCACAGTCTTCCCGCGGCACAATCAGCACCACCCGGGTTTCGTGTCCCATTTCCCGCAGCTTGGCAAACTCGCTGAACATTTCCATTTCAAAAAAATTAATAAAGGAAGGAAACACGACGCAAGCCCCCTGCTTATTGTAAATGCTCACCGCATAAACATAGCACTTTTCTTCCCTCTCGTTGGAAAATTCCAGCTGCGCATAGCTGACATCGTCGCTCTCATCAACCCGGCGCAGGCGGTTATAAGCGGAAAAATTCGTCAGCAACCCGGCGGAAAAAGCTTCTTCCAGCAAAACTTCCGCATAAGTCGGATTAATCATAATCAAACTGCCGTCCCGGTTAATCATCTGCGTTTCATACTTCAGCCGCCGCCGCGGATTGCCGGTCGGCAAAAGCCAGACTTCCGCCCCCGGAATATAAATTTTCTGCCGGGCATCAAGCTCCGGACAAAAAACCGGCACCACCTCGTCTCCGATTTGCACGTCCAAAATCAGATTTTTATAACACTTGACAATTTCACCCCTGACCAGTTCTGCCGGAAATTCCATTTTCACCTCTTTAAAACAAATAAAGCATACCCGCGGCATGCTTTATTTTCAACCATATTTTCCGCCCTAGCGCAATTTTTCTTTCCGTGCCCGCAGAATTTGAATATTGTTCTGTTTGTCGGCTTGCAGACTCCGCTGATAGGCGGCAATTGCTTCCAGAGCTTTTTTCTTTTTATATTCCTTTTTGCTCAGCCGTCCCGTTCCCGCCTGCTCGGCTGCGGCTTTCTTCCATTTTTTCCTGCCGCCGAACTTGGCTTCTTTCGGCGACAGACGCATCGGCTCGTCATCCAAAATAACATCTTCCGCCGTATCGTCCAAAACGTTCTGACTTGAAGAAACCGTCCGCAGAGCATACGGGCTCTTGGTAATCGGCTGATTGACAACTTCGCAGATTTTTTCAATCGGCATATAAAAATCATCGATTCGCCAAAATTCAGTCAGGCCTTCGGCCGGAATATTGGGATTAGGTTTAATCGGATTCTGAAAAATATTCTTAACCGCAATCCAGGTAACCGGACGATACGGCTGCGCTTCATTCACCGCCAGCTTCCGCCCGACTTTCATAACTTCCAGATTTTCGGCCAGCGAAACTTTGCCGCCGTGCTGCTCAATAATCTGCTTGGTGTGTCCGCATTGCTGCGGATTGCCGTGAATCGGCGTAAATATCGCCTCCGGCGCATGCTGCCGGATAACATCGACCAGATTTCCCAGCGCACGGGCATTGATATGTCCGGAATCCTGCATTCTGACCTGTTCAAAATCGCCGATTTGACGGCCGCAAGGCGTAATAACCACTTTTGCTCCCTGCGCAGCCATCATCTGCAACATCTGCGGACCGGTTTTACCGTTAATCTCGTCAATAATCCGCTGCCGGGCCAAAACCAGAACATTGCGCCCCAAACGAATATCCTGATGCAGTCCCAAAGCCATCCGGGTCGCCGAAGCCATCGGAATATTAGACAAGTCGCTGCGATTGTGATTATATTCTTCCAGCCCCTGCGCAAAAGCTCCGGTGCAGACAACATATTTTCTTTTAACGCCTTTGTCTGCCAAATATTGGTCAAGCGCACCCCGGTAAACCACATCGTCAAAATCCAGATGTCCGCTGTCCGTCATTGCCTGTTTAACCAACTGCAGCCATTTGCCTTCCAAATACACTTTCGTGCCCAGTTTTCGGGCTGCGGCTATATCTATGGCAATATTCTCGACACTGCGGGAAATAACCGGAGAAACAATCAGACTGCGATCCGAATTCGCCTCAATCACCTGCAGGGTATTCTGCACCGCCTGTTCAAAACCGATGCGTTCCGAACCGTTCGGCACCGTAGATGTTGAATCTACCTGAACATTGGTGGTCAGCTTTCGCTTCAGCAAATCGGTATAGGTTTCAAAATTAAAGCTCTGTCCCACCGGCATATTCTCTTCAACCAGAAAATCGCCGTTATTGATAATGCCGGCATAAGGCTTGCCGTCAACTTTGGTCAAGGTATGGAAACCCATTGCGTCAACCACACTGTGACTGACCATAAACGGTTCGATTTCCATATCCGTCCCGATCATAATCCGGTCGCCCGGATTGATTTTTTCAATAAACGGCGGCTGCATGCCCATCTGCGCAAAAGCTTTGCGAATCAAACTGCGGGTAAAGCCGCTCGCTTTAATCGGAGGCAGTTCGTACCCCATGCGGATATAGTTCATCAGCGCGCCGATATGGTCTTCATGGGCATGGGTCAAACACAGAACCGCCGTCGGTTTAATCGCCTTGGTCTCCTGGCCGCTGTCGGGATCGGTGCGGTCAAAATAGTCGCTCACATCGGGATAAGCCGCCGTAAAGCCGGATTCATAAGGAGTAAACAAACTGCCCAAATCAAACATTGCCCGTACGGTCTCGCCTTTTTCATTAGTATGCCCAATGACCATGCAGTTGCCGCCGATGCGGTCCCGGTTCACTCCGCCGACAAATTCAACCTTTGTTCCCGCTTCGTTGACGGCAACCGCCGCCCGGTTCCACTTAGTCATGTTTTTCTTATCATTTTTGGACATAATGCCCTCCCCAATGTGTGAAATTACCTTATATAAAGCATATTTTTGACAAAAAATCAAGAAATTTTTACTATTTTCGTCATTATTTTTAATATTGAAAAAGACCGAAAAAGAATTATTTCCGAGTTGTTAAACCAACAAGGAGAAAAAACATGGCCAAACTCGCCAAATTTCTGTACAGCACTGCTCTGGTCGTCATAACTGCATGGCTCTGCAGCTATTTTACCCGTTACGGCATTGCCAACTGGTATGAATCCTTTGAAAAACCGGCCGTAACGCCGCCCAATGAAATTTTTGCACCGGTGTGGGCTTTGATCTATGGTTTGATGATTGTCTCTTTCTACCAAATTTTAACCGCCGCGTCATCTCTGCGGCAAACCGCAGGACAATTGTTTGTCGCCCAGCTTCTGCTGCAGATTATCTGGACGTTTCTCTTTTTCTACGAAGGCATGCTCGGCGCGGCTTTCGGCGTTATCGTTTTTCTGGCGGTGGTTGTCTGGCAGATGATTAAGGTTTTCAAACAGATACGCCCGCTTGCCGCTTATCTGAACTACCCTTATCTCCTCTGGCTCTGCTATGCCGGATTTCTGAATTTCGTTTTTCTCTACGCTCAGGGCGCCGTCGTTGAATTTTAATCAAAAATTTGCTGGACTCTTATCCCAAAATAATCTAAAAAATATCAGATTTAAATCAAACTGCATTTGGGAAATAAAGTTACTATGACTGCAACATTGAAAGACATTCGAAGCACTTTTCTGAATTACTTCGCAAAACACGACCATAAAATTATCCCTTCCTCGTCTCTGGTTCCGGATAATGACCCGACCCTGATGTTTACCAACTCCGGCATGGTGCAATTCAAACATATCTTTACCGGCAATGAAAAACGCGACTATACCCGCGCAACCACATCGCAGAAATCCGTCCGCGCCGGCGGCAAACACAACGATCTTGACAACGTCGGCTACACCGTCCGCCACCACACGTTTTTTGAAATGCTTGGCAACTTCTCTTTCGGCGACTATTTCAAAGACGATGCCATTGCCTGGGCCTGGGAACTGGTCACCAAAGAATTCGGCCTGCCCAAAGACCGCCTGGCCGTAACCGTCTTTCATAACGACGATGAAGCCTATAATATATGGAAAAAGGTTGCCGGCCTGCCCGACGACCGCATTATCCGCATTGCTACCAAAGACAATTTCTGGCAAATGGGCGACACCGGTCCATGCGGCCCCTGCTCTGAAATTTTTTACGATCACGGCCCCGAAGTTTGGGGCGGCCTGCCCGGCACGCCGGAAGAAGACGGCGACCGCTGGATTGAAATTTGGAACCTCGTTTTCGACCAGTTTGAAGACCTGCCCGACGGCTCCCGCATTCCGTTGAAACAGAAATGTATCGATACCGGTATGGGACTGGAACGTATTTCCGCCATTTTGCAGGGCGTCCATTCCAACTACGACATTGACCTCTTCCGCAATCTGATCGCCGACATCGCCAATCTGGCCAACTCAGACCCGAACGGCCCGTTAAAGGCATCTCACAACGTTATTGCCGACCACCTGCGCTCAACCGCATTTCTTATTGCCGACGGTGTTTTGCCTTCCAACGAAGGACGCGGCTATGTTCTGCGCCGGATTATGCGCCGCGCTATGCGTCACATTCAGCTGCTCGGCGTCCGCGACCCCATGCTCTACAAACTGCTGCCCTCCCTGCAACGCGAAATGGGCGAAGCTTATCCCGAACTATACCGGGCCGAAGCTTTGATTACCGAAACCATTAAAGCCGAAGAAACCCGCTTTATCCGCACCCTCGACAAAGGCCTGAAAATTCTTGACGATGAAACGGCAAATTTTAAAGCAGGAGATGAACTCAGCGGTGCTACTGCCTTCAAATTATACGATACTTACGGCTTCCCGCTTGACCTGACACAAGATGCGCTGCGGAGCAAAAACATCAAAGTCGATACCAAAGGCTTTGACGAAGCCATGGCCAAACAAAAAGCCGAAGCCCGCAAAAACTGGGCCGGTTCCGGCGATGCCGGCACCGAAAAAGTCTGGTTTGACTTGCAGGAAAAACTCGGTGCAACCGAATTTCTGGGCTATACCACACTGCACGCCGACGGACAGGTAACCGCACTGGTAGTCAATAACGAAGCCATTAACGCCGTCAGCAGCGGCGAGTTCTGGCTGGTTGCCAATCAAACCCCGTTTTATGCCGAAATGGGCGGACAAGTCGGCGATACCGGCGTCATCTGCGGTGACGGCGTCACAATTCAGGTAACCGACGTTAAAAAGAAACTGGACGGCATTTCCGCTCACCTTTGTAAATTGATCAAAGGAACCGTTAAAGTCGGCGACAACCTCTCCTTTATCGTTAACGAGCAAAACCGCAAAGACATCTGCGCCAACCACTCGGTTACTCACTTGCTGCACCGGGCTTTGCGCGATGTTCTCGGCGAGCATGTCACCCAAAAAGGCTCGGCAGTCGGCCCTGACCGTATGCGCTTTGACATTTCCCACCCCAAACAGGTAACCGCCGAGGAAATCCGCCAGGTGGAAAATATCGTCAATAACGCCATTCGCCATAACTATAAAGTCACCACCACCATGATGTCGCAGGAAGATGCCATCAAATCCGGCGCCATGGCTTTGTTTGGCGAAAAATACGGCGATGAAGTCCGCGTTGTGTCAATGGGCGACGATAAAGAACTCTTCTCCCGCGAACTCTGCGGCGGAACCCACGTCAAAGAAACCGGCGATATCGGTTATTTCAACATTGTATCCGAAAGCGCTGTTGCCGCCGGCATCCGCCGTCTGGAATGCCTGACCGGCCGCGGAGCAGAAAAATTCGTTCAGGATATCGAAGACAAGCTCCACGCAGCCAGCAACATTCTGAAAACCAACCCGAACGATTTGGAAAACCGGATTAAACAGCTTCTTGACGAAAAGAAGAAATTGGAAAACGACCTCTTTGAAGTAAAAAAACGTTTTGCCAGCAACAAAGCTGCTGACAACCGGGACAATTTCGAACTGGTCAACGGAGTCAAATTTGTCGGCCGTGCTATCCCCAATGTTCACCCCAAAGAGCTGAAAGCTTTCATTGACGAAATCACGCCCGAGCTGGGCTCCGGCATTGTCGTCCTCGCCTCCAACAAAGACGACAAAGCCTCTATCGTCGTCGGCGTCACCAAAGATCTGACCGGTCGTTACTCGGCCATAGACCTGGTACGCATTGCCTCTCAGACAGTCGGCGGACAAGGCGGCGGCGGTCGCCCTGACATGGCTCAGGCCGGCGGCCCCAACGGCGAAAAAATTGCCGATGCTATCAATGCCGTAAAACAGGCTATCTAAAACTAAGCCCCTCAAAAGAGGGGCTTAGTTTTAAAAACCTTTACACGGGTAAAACCAAAGATAATCTCGAGTGGCTGTACCGTTTAGTTTAAAAGTATTTCCTGTGGTAAGTAAAAACATCGCGGCGTTCTGGTCAGCCCATTGTCCTGCTAACCCCCTTTGAGAGCCAACTTTATACCCATTAATAAACCACTCCGAACTTACGTTGTTTGGATTTGTGTTTTCACTTTGGAATAACACCCAGCCACAGGAGTAAGAGGCAAGAGCTCCCGAGCCGACGGTATAGGTTGTTCCATTGGCACTCAGATTTCTGTAGGAACTGTAATTAGGAACGATTGTATCGACCATTTCGTTTTTCTTAACACAGTTAAAATAGGATGTGTTAAAGGGGCACTTCATTGGGGTATTGACACAGTCTGAAGTTGAGCCGGTATAAGTATACCCGAGGCTTGAGCACGAAGGCTGAGCGCCGCAGGTCTGGGCATACACGTTGCCGGCAATCGCCGAGGTTAAAATGCTCCCCGCCAGTAAAATTGATAGTT
>ERZ1026989.147-NODE-147-length-22766-cov-9.440359_pt1 | contig 22766 bp, 20 predicted proteins | sample MGYA00519250_ERZ1026989 | MGnify/ENA primary metagenome ERZ1026989 (study PRJEB26926, sample SAMN06164542) | human gut metagenome | biome: ENVO:00009003; feature: ENVO:2100002; material: ENVO:00002003 | host: Homo sapiens | place: USA | collected 2012 ... | reverse complement strand
CATTTTCCCTTGCAATACACAAAGTATTCCCGCGGGAAAATGGCTTCATCAGGCGGAAAATCCCTCGCTGTTGGGCATATTTCCGGTTTTCAGACAGACCCTAAAAAAGACCCCGAATGACTTCAAAAGTCATTCGGGGTCTTTTAACGCAATATCGTAAACCACATTTTTGGGAAGTCCCAGCTCTGCGGCGGTCTGCTTGACCGCATCCTTGCGGCTGAGCCCCTGAGAAATCAGCTGGGCGACACGGGCGGCGGCGTCGTCCTCTGAGGCGGATTCCTTTACCGTTTCCGGCGCGCCCGCGACGATGAGAACGAATTCCCCCTTCGGCGGCGTTTCGGTGTACTTTGTCAGGGCTTCCCCCAGTGTGGTGCGGACGACTTCTTCATGAAGCTTTGTCAGCTCCCGGCACAGACTGACGGGGCGGTCAGCGCCGAAGACTTCCGACATATCCGCCAGCGTGGACACCAGCTTGTGGGGGGCTTCGTAGAAGATCATCGTCCGGGTCTCGGTTCGCAGGGCGTCCAGATGCTCCCGGCGGCTTTTTTTCGCCGTGGAGAGGAAGCCCTCAAAGCAGAACCGGCCGGTGGACTGCCCGGAAATGCTCAGCGCCGTGATGGCGGCACAGGGACCGGGGATGGCGCAAACGATGATGCCGGCTTCAGCGCACTGCTTGACCAGGTCCTCCCCGGGGTCGGAGATGGCGGGACTGCCCGCGTCGGAGACCAGCGCGCAGGTCTCCCCGGCGAGAATGCGGTCAACGATCCGGTCGCCCTTTGTGGCCTTGTTATGCTCGTAGTAGCTGACAAGGCTTTTTTTGATGCCCAGATGGTTGAGTAGTTTCAGCGTCACCCGCGTATCCTCGGCGGCGATGAAGTCGGCGCTTTCCAGCGTCTCCCGGCAGCGCAGGGAGATATCCCCCAGATTGCCGATGGGGGTCGGGACAAGATACAGCATTCCAGCCATGTGAAACCTCCTAGAGATGGTAAATTCGGCGGTATTGCTCGGTGGGGGCACCGCTCAAGTCGTGGAGAACGATCTCCTCCCATTTAAGACCGGGCTTTCCGCCCTTGCGCAGCTGAAGCAGGACAAGATTCACCGGGGAATCCGCCTGATGGCGCACAAGGCACAGCCGCTTGGCTTCCAGATTGACCTCCGAACCCCGGACGATCAGCTCGGCCAGCCGTTCCGGACGGTGGACGAGGAAAAAGTCGCCGCCGTATTTCAGCGCCCAAGCGGCGGCCCTGAACAGGTCGGCGGGGGAGCAGGCGTCCTCCCGGCGGGCAAGGGCGGCGGTGCGGCTGGCGGGGCCGCCGGAAAAATAGGGGGGGTTGGAGACACAGACATCAAAGCTTCCCGGAGGAAAACTGCCGGGAACTTGCCGCACATCGACGCATATACTTTCCATGCGGGTCGTCAGGCCGTTGCGGCGGATGTTGTCGATGGCGGCGAGGTGGGCACTCTGAGACAGCTCCACGCCGGTGACGCGGCAGCTTTCATTCACGGCGCACAGCAGCAGCCCCAGTGTGCCGCAGCCGGAGCCGAGATCCAGCACCCGGGCGTTTTTGGGGAGCCTGACAAAATGGGACAGCACCATGGAATCGGTGCTCAAGGGAAAAGCGCCTTCCGGCAGGTTCAGGGTAAATCCGTTGGGTAACTGCTCCATGAATGCCTCCCGTGGTGATATTTACGCTATTATACAACAAAAAATCGGCCTGCGCAAGCACTTGCGCAGGCCAATTCGGGTCTGAGAAAGATTAGCCTTCCTCGATAGCGTCGGCGGGGCACTGATCAGCGCAGGAACCGCAGGAAACGCAGATATCAGGGTTGATCTCGTACTTGCCGTCACCCTCGGAAATAGCCTCGACAGGGCACTGCTCGGCGCAGGAGCCGCAGGCGACGCAGCGGTCAGTAATCGTGTAAGCCATGGTGTTACCTCCATTTATCTAATATGTATTGCACGCCACACAACTAGCGTATCCCCATTGTAACATGGTTTTCCCAAAAAGCAATTCCTTTTTTATAAAAAATTTTTGAATAATTTCTGCCTTGGGTGGTGAGAATTTTCCGGAACAGGAAAGGGAAAAACCATTAACTCGGGAGGGATACCGTGCATTACGATATACTGACGTCCGACCTGATCCAGCGTGCCGCCCAACTGGCGAGAAGTCTGGGACACAGCTACGTCGGCTCTGCCCATCTGCTGCTGGTGATGGCGCGGGAACCCGGGGCGGTGGGGCAGACCCTCCGGCTTCTGGGCATGGACCCGGACCTGACGGAGGCGATGGCCCGGCTGCTCTACGGGCAGGGGACGCCGGAACTGCCCCTGCCTCAGGGACTGACCGGGGAGTCGCGGGAGCTTCTTCGTGGGGCGGCGCGGGAGGCAAAGCATCTGGGCAGCCGGGAAATTACGCCGCAGCATCTGCTGCTGGCGATGGCAAGACGGGAAAACAGCGACGCATATGAGCTTTTGAAGCTCAACGGCATCAGCACCGACGAGCTGTTTACCCATGCGGTGGACTATCTGCACTGGGAGCAGGGCGCTCCCGTGAGAGGAAAAAAGGAGGCGGTCACAACGAAACTTCTGGAGCAGTTCAGTGAAGATCTGATTCTCAAGGCGTCAGGCATGGACCCGGTGATCGGGAGAGAACGGGAGATCGACACGGTCATCGGCATTCTGTGCCGGAAAAACAAGAATAACCCCGCATTGGTGGGCGAGCCGGGGGTGGGAAAAACCGCCATCGCCGAGGGGCTTGCCCAGCGGATGGCGGTGGGCAACGTGCCGCCCCAGTTGAAGGACAAACGGCTGGTGAGTCTGAACATGGCGTCTCTGGTTGCCGGAACCAAGTACCGGGGCGAATTCGAGGAACGTCTGCGGGACGTGCTGGGGGAAATCCGCCGCAGCGGGGACGTGATTCTTTTCGTCGATGAAATGCACACCATCGTCGGCGCGGGCGCGGCCGAGGGCGCTATTGACGCGGCGAACATCTTCAAGCCCGCCCTGGGTCGCGGCGAGCTGCAAATGCTGGGCGCGACGACCCGGGAGGAATACCGGAAATATATTGAAAAGGACGCGGCGCTGGAGCGCCGGTTCCGCCCGGTGGTGGTGGAGGAGCCGGGGGAGGAGGCAACGCTGGCGATCCTCCGGGCGCTGAAGCCGGGGCTGGAACGGCACCACCATCTGCGGATCTCCGAGGAAGCGGTGAAGGAGGCGGTGCGCCTGTCCCAGCGGTATCTGCCCGACCTGTATCTTCCCGACAAAGCCATCGATCTGTTGGACGAAGGCGCTGCCCGGGCGCGGATGGAGGAAATGCAGCTGTCCCGGGGAGGCCCTGCCAGAAAAGAGCTGGAACAGGAGCTGAACGAAGCGGTACGGGAACGGAAATTTGAAAAGGCCGCCGAACTGCGGGACAAAATGCAGCACCTGTCGAAGCCCGCCGACGGAAAACGCGCCCGGTGCGTCACCGGGGCGGACATTGCGTGGGTGGTCTCCGCCCGGACGGGGATTCCCGTGGGGCGGCTCACCGCCGGGGAACGGGAACGGCTGCTGGGGCTGGAAGGATTGCTGTCCGCGCAGGTGGTGGGGCAGAGCAAAGCTGTCAGCGCCGTGGCCGAGGCGGTGCGCCGGGGCTACTGCGGCATCCGGGACGGGTCGCGGCCCATTGCGTGCCTGCTGTTCACGGGACCCACCGGTGTGGGAAAGACGGAGCTGTGCCGGGCGTTGGCGCAGGAGGTCTACGGCAGCCGGGACGCCATGATCCGGCTGGACATGACGGAATATATGGAAAAGCAGTCGGTCTCCCGCCTGATCGGCGCGCCTCCCGGGTACGTCGGCTATGAGGAAGGCGGCAAGCTGACGGAGGCGGTTCGCCGCCGCCCCTACTGTCTGGTGCTGATGGATGAGCTGGAAAAAGCCCATCCGGACGTGTTGGGCATTCTGCTGCAAATCATGGAGGAAGGAACGCTGACGGATTCCACGGGGCGGCACGTCAGTTTCAAGAACGCCATTGTGGTCATGACCTCCAACGTAGGCGGTCAGATTCGGGGTGACGGACTGGGCTTCTGCGCCGGGGGACGAAGCGCGGAAATCGGCGAAGCGCTGCAGCAGGCGTTTTCCCCGGAATTTCTGGGACGAATCGACCAGACGGTGTGCTTCGAGCCGCTGGGAGCCGGTGCTCTGGAAGCCATCACATGGAAATATCTGCGGCAGCTTCAGGAGCGGACGGCGGCGCTGGGGACCCAGCTTCTGCTGCCCCCGGAACTGGCGACGGAGCTGTTGAAAAAGCGCCCCGGAAAGGACGGTGCCCGACAGATCCGCCGCCTTGTGCAGACCGAGGTGGAGGGGCCGCTGGCGAGCTACCTGCTGCGCTGCGGGAAGAAACCCGCACGGGTCAAGCCAAAACTGGAGGACGGAAAGCTGGTTTTTTGACGCTCAGGGGCGCGGTGAAGGCGTGGTTATCTGAAATGAAGCTGAGAAAACGCCTGTTTTATTAGAACAAATATGCGAATATTCCCCGATTTCTGGCGGAAATCGAAAAATCCCTGAGAAAAAGATTGATTTTTTCCCTTGCGGGTAGTATACTGTCTCTACATGGAGTAAAAGGGCAGTAAAGTGGAGCGAAAGGGAGGTGAGCGCCGTGATCGGGAAATATCCTGCGAAGCTGGACGAAAAGAGCCGCCTGTTCGTGCCGTCCAAGCTGAGGGCGGAGCTGGGGGACACCTTTTTTGTCACCCTCGGCGTCAACTGCGGTCACCGCTGTCTCACCGTCTACACTGCCGAGGAATGGAAGCGCCTTTCGGATAACTACAATGCCATGAGCATTTCCCAGCGCTCCGGCGCAACCAGCCTGATTTTTATGAACGCCGCCGAATGCAGCCCGGATAAGCAGTACCGTTTCAGCCTGACGCAGTTTCTTCTCAGCTACGCCGGAATTGACCGGGAGGTCATGATCGTCGGCCGGGCGGGACAGGCGGAGATCTGGGACGCGAAGGAATTCGCCGACTTTGAGCGGGAGAACCTGACCCCGGAGAAGCTGTTGGCGTCCCTGGAGGCAATCGGCCTATGAGTGAATTTCATCATGTTTCCGTGCTTTTGGAAGAGTGCATCGAGGGGCTTGCCATCAAGCCCGACGGCATTTATGTGGACGGAACGTTAGGCGGCGCGGGACATTCCAGCCGCATTGCCGCGAAGCTCACAACCGGGCGGCTCATCGGCATCGACCGGGACAACGTGGCGCTGGAAGCGGCGGCGGAACGGTTGAAGCCCTATGAAGACCGGGTCACGCTGGTTCACGCCAATTTCTGCGACATGGATGAGGCGCTCGAGAAACTGGGCATCGACAAGGTGGACGGCATTCTGCTGGACTTGGGGGTTTCCTCTCCCCAGCTGGACAACGGGCAGCGGGGCTTTTCCTATATGACGGACGCGCCGCTGGATATGCGCATGAACGGCGAGGATACCCGGGATGCCCGTCAGATCGTAAACACCTGGTCTTACGAGGAACTCAAGCGTATTTTGTATGATTACGGCGAGGAGCGTTTTGCGCCCCGGATCGCCGCGGCCATTTGCCGCCGCAGGGAGCAGGCGCCCATCGAGACGACGCTGGAGCTGGTGGACGTGATCAAAAGCGCCATGCCCGCTTCCGCTCTGCGGGAGAAGCAGCACCCGGCCAAGCGCAGCTTTCAGGCCATCCGCATCGCCGTCAACGACGAACTGGGGGCGGTGGAAACGGTGATGAAAAAAGCCGTTCCGCTGCTGAATCCCGGCGGACGGCTGGCGGTAATTACCTTTCATTCTCTGGAAGACCGCATTGTGAAGAACGCCATGGCAGAGGCGGCGAAGGGCTGCACCTGTCCGCCCAGCTTCCCGGTGTGCGTCTGCGGCAAGAAGCCCCAGGTGCGGATCGTGACCCGCAAGCCCATCGTTTCCGGGGAAGAAGAACTGGAACGGAATCCCAGAGCACGCAGTGCCAAACTGCGTATCTGCGAAAAACTATAAATTATAACAGGCAAATTGCCGGAAAGGGGATAGAATCATGACGGAAAAGCCCAAAATTCAGTACATTGGTCAGTTCTATGTCCCCGGCAGCGAGGCGCAGGTGCTTGCGCCGAAGAAAAAGAAGAAAAAGGCCAAAACAAAGCTCCCCATCGCAAAGCAGGAGCAGGTAAAGGCAATCTATATCGACCCCGTGGCGCTGATCGGCATCACGGTGGCAGTGGTGATGCTGGCAGTCATGGTGGTGGGAGCATTGCAGCTGCGCAGCGACTGGGCGCAGTATGAGCAAATGTCCAACTACGTCTCCCAACTGAACCGCGACAACGCCGAGCTGGAACACACCTACCGGGACGGCTACGACCTGGAGGACATCCGGGACAAGGCGCTGGCGCTCGGCATGGTGCCGGTGGAGGAAGTGCCAAGCAGAACCATCACCGTCACACGCTCCCAGCCGAAGCCGGAACGGACGCTCTGGGACGACATCGTCTGGTTCTTTGGCGGCCTGTTCGGGGACGGAGAATCCGCTTCCTTCGGCTGAGCGGCAAATGTATGGCGTTCCCTGCATAAAGTCCGTCCCTCCTCATAAAGTAAGATAGCAGCTGCACTGGGCGGCGAGGGATTCCCTTGCTGCCCAAAGTTGTATCTTGACGGAAAGGCCGGTGGCTTATGGGGAGGAAGAAGCGGGAATTTAACCGCCTGCGGCTGGACAGCGGCCAGCACAGGCGCATCATGCTGGTATCCGCGCTGCTGGGGGCGCTGGCCTTCCTGCCGGTTGGGCTGCGGCTGTACAGCCTGATGGTGACGAACTACGATTATTATTCCTCCCTCGCTCTGCGCAACCAGACCCGCACGACGACGGTGACCGCCGACCGCGGGGACATCTTCGACCGGAATATGAATATTCTGGCGACCTCCGTCAGCGTGGAAAATGTGTATCTCGACCCCCACGAGCTGAAGCAGTCCAAGGCGGACATTCCCGAAATTGCACGGACGCTGGGGGAAATTCTGGGGAAAGACCCCGCCTGGATCGAGGAACAGGCGGCGGACATCAAACGTCGCTACAAGCAGGTCGGCACCCGCATTGACGAGGAGACCGCCGGAACAATCCGGGATTACATCAATGAAAAGGGCATTTCCGGCATCCATCTGGAACCCACGTCCCAGCGGGTCTACCCCTATGAAACGCTGGCGGCGCAGGTCGTCGGCTTCACCAACGCATCCAACGAGGGCTGTGAAGGGGTGGAGGCCGCCTACAACAGCTTCCTCGCGGGCAGCACGGGCAGAGTCATCACCACAAAGGGCAATAACGAAATGGATATGCCCTTTTCCTATGAAAACTACGTTTCCTCCCGGCAGGGGGACAGTGTGATCTTAACGCTGGACGCCACGGTGCAGGCGTGCCTTGAAAAGCAGCTTTCCGCCGCCATCGCCCGCTATGACGTCCAGAACGGCGCCTTCGGGCTGGTAATGAACTGCAAGACGGGAGAAATCCTCGCCATGGCCACGCTGGGCAGCTATGACCCCAACAACTATCTGGAAATCGCCGACGAGGGAACGGCGGCGCAGCTGGAAGAAATGAAACGAGTCTACCTCGCCGAGCCGGAGGGGAGCGAAGCCTACGAGGCTGGGAAGACGGCCTATGGGGAAGCCCTCTCCGCCGCCCGATTGAAGCAGTGGCGCAACCGGGTGATCTCCGACGGCTATGAGCCGGGTTCTACCTTCAAGGTGCTGACCATGTCGGCGGCGCTGGACTGCGGCGCGATCGACCTGAATACCCCTTTCCACTGCTCCGGTTCCGAGCAGATTCCGGGACGTGCCCAGCGGCTCCACTGCTGGCGCTCCACGGGACACGGGGCAGAAAAAACGCCTCAGGCGCTGCAAAATTCCTGCAACATCGCCTTCGCCCACATCGCCCTGAAGCTGGGCGGGGAGCGGTTTTATGAATACGTCAAAAACTTTGGAGTGCTGGAAAAAACCGGCATCGACCTCGCGGGAGAGAGCAAGGGCGTCTTTTTCGACAAAGCACTGGTCACGGACACGGACAAATGGGGGACGGCGTCCCTGACCTCCGGTTCTTTCGGTCAGACTTTTAAGATCACCCCCCTGCAGCTGGTGCGGGCGATTTCGTCCGTGGTCAACGGCGGACAGCTGATGGAGCCGTACATCGTCTCGGAGATTCTGGACGCCGACGGCAATACGGTGATGAAGGCGGAGCCGACGGTGGTGCGCAGAACCATTTCCAAGGAGACCTCCGACACCATGCGCACCCTCATTGAGTCCGTCGTTACGGAGGGAACGGCAAAAAATGCCAAAGTTGCCGGGTTTTCCATCGGCGGAAAGACCGGAACCAGTGAAAAAATTGACGTTTTTGACGAGAATGGCCAGCGCGTGCAGGATAAAATCGTATCTTTTGTGGGGATTGCGCCTATGGACGATCCGGAGTATATTATACTTGCCGCGTTGGATACACCGTCCCGGACAACGGGAATTTACATTTCCGGCGGCGTCATGGCGGCGCCCACCGTGGGCGCGGTGATGGCGGACGTGCTGCCATACTTAGGCGTGAAGCAGTCCTTTTCCGAGGACGATATCGCGGGAAAGCAGATCGTCATGGAAGACCTGACCGGCATGACGGCGAAGGATGCCCAGACGCTTCTGAAAAAAGAAGGGCTGACGGCGGCAATTTCCGGCAGCGGCGAAACGGTGACGGGGCAGATCCCGTCTCCCGGACAGACCGTTCCCGGCGGAAGCCAGGTGCTTCTGTTTCTGGGGCAGACCCCGGAGCCGGAAACGGTGAAGGTCCCCGATTTTTACGGCATGAACCGTCAGCAGGCCAGCGACGCCGCGGGCGCGCTGGGACTGTACATTCTGGTGACGGGGAACGATGAAATTTCCACCGGCGTGACCGTGACGGCGCAGAACGTGGCCAAGGATACCGAGGTTCCCGCGGGAACGACGATCACGCTGGTATTCGCGGATACCGCGGCCAGAGACTGACAACGGAGGATAAATATGAAGCTGAAGGAACTTTTGACGGGCATTCCCGTTCTGGAATGCACCGCGGACCCGGAGCTTGAAATCAAAGAGATTTTCTACGATTCCCGGAAGGTGACCCCGGGCAGCCTGTTTGTGGCCGTGTCCGGCTTTGCTGCCGACGGAAATAAATTTATTCCCATGGCCGCGGAAAAGGGCGCGGCGGCGGTGGTCACGGCGAAGAAGCCGGAGACGGATATTCCCTATGTTCTGGTGGAATCCGACCGGCTGGCGCTGGCGCTGCTGGGGTGTAATTTCTTTGGCCGCCCGGCGGAGTATATGACCATGATCGGCATTACCGGCACCAACGGAAAAACGTCCTCCACGCTTCTTCTAAAGCAGGTCCTGGAAACCTGTCTGGGGGCGAAGGCGGGGCTGATCGGCACCATGGCCAATATGATCGGGCAGGAGACCATCCCCACCGAGCGAACCACCCCGGAGAGCTTTGAATTGCAGGCGCTGTTCGCAAAAATGCGGGACGCGGGCTGCACCCATGTGGTGATGGAGGTTTCCAGCCACGCCATTTCCTTGGAGCGCATCGGCGGCATTCATTTTGACGTCGCCGCCTTTACCAACCTGACGGAAGACCATCTGGACTTCCACAAGACCATGGACGCTTACTGCGAAGCCAAGGCCGAGCTGTTCCGCCGCTGCCGTCTGGCCGTCGTCAATGCGGACGACAGCTATTCGGACAGGATTCTCGCGGCGGCTGCCTGCCCGGTGCTGACCACTGGCGTACACCGTCCCGCCGATCTGCGGGGCGAAGATCTGGAGCTTCTGGCGCAGGGCATTCGCTTTACGGCCGTATCCGGCGAGGAACGGGCGGCGGTGTCTCTGCCCATCCCCGGAAAGTTCACCGTCTACAACGCGCTGACGGTTATGGGTATCGCAAAGCAGCTGGGCATTTCCCTGACGGACTGCGCCGCCGCACTGAAAACGGCCTCCGGCGTCAAGGGCAGGGTGGAGGTAGTCCCCACCCCCGGAAAGCCCTACAGCATCCTCATTGACTATGCCCACACCCCCGACGGACTGGAAAACGTGCTTTCCTCCGTGAAGGATTTCTGCAAAGGCAGGGTCATCGCGGTATTTGGCTGCGGCGGCGACCGGGACCCCATGAAGCGGCCCATTATGGGACATATCGGCGTGAAGCTGTCGGATTTTGCCGTCATCACCTCGGATAACCCCCGCACGGAAGACCCCATGGCCATCATCGAGGACATCTTGACAGGGGTAAAACAGGAAGACGGGGAATATATTGTTATCGAAGACCGGCGCGCGGCCATCAGATATGCTATGGACATTGGGAAAAAAGATGATATAATTATTCTGGCAGGAAAGGGTCATGAGACCTATCAGGACATTGGCGGCGTAAAGCGCCACTTGGATGAACGGGAAGAGGTTGCCGCCCACCTGCGGGAAAAAGAGGAAACAGCATGGGAAAATTAACGCTCAGACAGGCCGCCGAGTGGTGCGGCGGTGCGGTGGAAGAAAAATACGCGGACGTTGAATTTTTAGGCGCGGCCAATGACACCCGGGTCATGCAGCCGGGGCAGCTGTTTATCGCGCTTCAGGGCGCGCGGGACGGCCACGACTTCATCAAAAAGGCTATGGACAGGGGCGCTGCGGCGGCTCTGTGCAGCCGCAAGGTGGGGGACTACCCCGCGATCTATGTGGACGACCCCCGCATTGCTTTGGGGAGAATCGCCCGGGAAGAACTGAAACGCATCGGCGCAAAGGTGGTGGCGGTCACCGGCTCCGTGGGCAAGAGCACCACGAAGGAAATGGTCGCTGCCGTGCTGGAACAGGCTTTCGTCACCAGTAAGACCCCGGCCAACCACAATAACGACATCGGAATGCCCATGGCGGTGCTTGCCATGCCGGAGAATACCGAGGTCGCGGTGCTGGAAATGGGCATGAACCATTTCGGCGAAATTGCCTACTTGTCCCAGATCGCAAGACCGGACGTGGCCGTGATCATCAACATCGGCACCGCCCACATTGAATTTCTGGGCACGCAGGAGGGGATACGGCAGGCGAAAATGGAGATCGTGGAGGGCATGACCCCTCACGGGATGCTCCTGCTCAACGGCGACGATTTTCTCCTGCGCAATCTGGACAAGGAGCCGCAGCAGCGGGTTACATACTTCGGTTCCTCCGAAGGCTGTGCCGTCCGGGCGTTTGACGTCAATCAGGACGGCGACTATCTGCGCTTCCGGGTGGAGGCCGGGCGGCTGTCCTTCCCGGTGAAGATGCTTCTGGAAGGCGAGCACTACGTCAACGACGCGCTGGCGGCGGTGACGGTCGGCCTGAAGCTGGGGGTGCTGCCCGAAAAGATTCAGGCGGGGCTTTCCCAGTTCCGGAACATTTCCGGCCGTCAGGAGATCATCCAGGCCGGCGGCATGACCATCATCAAGGACTGTTACAACGCAGGCCCCGAATCCATGGCGGCGGCGCTGGCCGTCCTTGGAAAGAAGCAGGGGCGGCGGATCGCGGTGCTGGGTGACATGCTGGAACTGGGGGACTGCACCCAGGCGGAGCACTACCGGGTGGGCAGGATCGCCGCGGAGAAAGCGGATTTTGTCTTTGCCTACGGCCCCAATTCCGGGCGCATTATCAGCGGAACCATCACCGGCGGTATGCCGGAGACCCGGGGAAGAGCCTTTACGAAGCAGGAGGAGCTGGTCGCGGCGCTGAAACGCACGGCAAAGCCCGGCGACGTGCTGCTGTTCAAGGCCAGCCACGGTATCCATCTGGAACAGGTTATCGATGCGTTCTTAGGCGAAGAGAAGTAACGGAGGAAGAAGTCATGACAAGAATCTTGATTACGGCGGCGGCGGGCTGCATCCTGACCGGCGGCATTGGGTATCTGCTGCTGCCGGTGCTGCGGGCGCTGAAAGCCGGACAGTCCATTCGGGAGATCGGCCCCACATGGCACAACAGCAAGGCCGGCACCCCCATGATGGGCGGACTGATGTTCATTTTCGGGACAATTCTCTGCCTGGTGGGCAATTTCCCCGCCATGAGCGATGATTCCCCGTTTTATGTGCTGGCGCTTGCCCTGTGCTTCGGCCTCATCGGGTTTCTGGACGATTTTACCAAGGTCAAATTCCACCGGAATCTGGGCCTGACGACGCTCCAGAAGGCCATGCTGCAAATGGCGGTATCGGCGCTGTTCCTGTACGCCATGTACCGTTCCGGCTTTATGGATACCCATCTGTACATTCCCTTCATGAATGTGAGCTTCCAGCTGCACCCCATCGTCTATATTTTCTTTGCCATGTTCGTCATGGTGGGGACGGACAACGCGGTGAACCTCACCGACGGTGTGGACGGCCTGTGCGCCAGCATCACCCTGCCTGTGATGATATTCTTTACTGCTGCGGCCGCCGCCATGGGCAAATATGACCTGGCACTGCTGCCCGCGGCTCTGTCGGGCGGACTGGTCGCATACCTCTTTTATAACTGGCATCCTGCCAAGGTCTTCATGGGAGATACCGGCTCGCTGTTCTTAGGCGGCGTGGTGTGCGCCATGGCCTTCGCGCTGGAGATGCCCCTGATTCTGATTCTGATCGGCTTTGTGTATGTCTGTGAAGCCATGTCCGATATTTTGCAGGTCTCCTATTTCAAGGCGACCCACGGCAAGCGCCTGTTCAAGATGGCGCCCATCCACCACCATTTTGAAATGTGCGGCTGGAAGGAAGAAAAAATCGTGCTGGTATTCGCCGGTGTGACGGCAGCCATGTGCGTGCTGGCCTGGTTCGGCATCGCCGGTCTCGTCGGTTAATTATCCACTCCTGAAAGGAAGTATCTTATGGCGTCGGAGCGTGACCTCCATGCCAAAGAGAAACGCCGCCCGGGATTTTCCCGGACGGGGGAAAGCGTCGATTACCCCTTTTTGCTGCTGGTGCTTCTGCTGCTGACGGTGGGACTGGCTATGCTGTATTCGGCAAGCTACGCCCAGAGCGAATACGACACCAGCTACGAAATTTCCACAAAATATTTCCAGAAACAGGCGGTTTGCGCCGCGATCGGTCTTGCCGCCATGTTCTTTTTCAGCCGGATACCCACGGGCGTCTGGTACCGGTTCGCGTGGCCGCTGTACGGCGTGAGTATCGCGCTGCTGCTGAGCGTCCTTGTCATCGGCGAGGAGGTCAACGGCGCACGGCGCTGGATCAATCTGGCGGGCATTCAGTTTCAGCCCTCCGAGATCGCAAAATTCACTATGATCCTGTTGTTCGCCCGGCTGACCCGGCTGTACGGGCAGGACGCGAAAACCTTCCGCCACGGTGTTCTGGGCTTCGGTCTGGCGCTGATGGGGATTCTGGTCCCGCTGGCACTGGAAAAGCACCTGTCGGCCATTATGCTCATGGGCATGGTGGCAGTGGTGATGATGTTCGTGGCGGGCACCCGAACCAGATGGCTTCTGGCCGGGGCGGGGGCTGCCGCCGTGTTCGTGGTTGTCTACATCAGCTTTATGGGCTACGCCGGCGACCGGGTCACCGCGTGGCTCCACCCGGAGCTTGACCCCGGGGACACCGGATACCAGATTTTACAGTCGCTGTACGCCATCGGCTCCGGCGGCCTGTTCGGGCTGGGCTACGGCAAGTCCCGGCAGAAATATCTGTACCTGCCTTTTCAATATAATGACTATATCTTTGCGGTGATCTGCGAGGAGCTGGGACTGGTGGGGGCAATGGCAATCGTTGCGCTGTTTGCCGTCACCATCCTGCGGGGCTACTGGATCGCGCTGAACGCCCGTGACCGGTTTTCCACCGTCCTTGCGGCGGGACTGGTGACGCTGATCGCGGTGCAGACCATCCTGAACCTGTGCGTGGTCACAAACCTGCTTCCCTCCACCGGCATTGCGCTGCCGTTTTTTTCCTATGGCGGCACGGCGCTGGCGGTGAATCTGGGGGAAATGGGCATCGTTCTGGGCATTTCCAGAGGGCGAAACCGGAGAAAAATACAGGAGGCATGACCTATGAATCTGATTTTTACCTGCGGCGGCACGGCGGGACACATCAACCCGGCCATCGCGGTTGCCAATATGATGCGGGAACGCCACCCGGACTGCAATATCCTCTTTATCGGCGCGAAAGGCCACATGGAGGAAAAGCTGGTGCCGCAGGCGGGGTATGACCTCAAATGTCTGGAAGGTTCCGGCCTCAGCCGGGGAAAGAACCTTGCCGCAGTGAAAAAGAACCTCCACGCAGTGAAATGCGTGCGGGAGGGCGTGAAGGCGTGTAAGAAGATTTTCCGGGAATTCAAGCCCGACGTGGTCATCGGCACCGGCGGCTATGCCAGCTTCCCGGCGCTGTACGCCGCCCAGTCCATGGGCATTCCCACCTGCGTCCACGAGAGCAACGCCGTCCCCGGCGTCACCACCCGTCTGGCGGCGAACAAGGCCAGCCGGGTGCTGGTTGCCTTTGAGGAAAGCGTCCGCCACTACAGGCACCCGGAAAAGGTGGAGGTTGTGGGGATGCCTGTGCGCAGAGAGTTCATTTTCGACACCAAAGAGGGCGCGCGGAAGGAGCTGGGCTTGAGCGGCTTCGTGGTCGTCTCCGCCTTCGGCAGTCAGGGTGCGAAGGTCATGAACGAGACCATTGCGGACATGATACCTCTGGAGCAGGCCGACGGCTTCCCCTTCCACCACATCCACGCCACCGGCAGCTTCGGCAAGGAGTGGATGCCCCAGCGCGTCTTGGACAACGGCGTGGACTGGAAGAACTGTCCGGCGCTGGACATCCGGGAGTATATTTACGACATGCCCACCGTCATGGCGGCGGCGGACATCGTCATCGGCCGGGCGGGCAGCGCCACCTGCAATGAGATCGGCGCTTCCGGCACGCCCTGCATTCTGATTCCCTCGCCCAATGTGACGAACAACCATCAGGAAAAGAACGCCCGTGTGCTGGAAGCGGCGGGCGGCGCGGTGGTGGTGCTGGAAAAGGACTGCACGCCCGGGATGCTGTATGAACTGATCTGTTCGCTGCTGGCGGACGAAGACCGCCGCAGGGAAATGTCCCGGAAGCTGCACACGATGGTTCGGTTGGATTCCGCGGAACGGATATGTGATATTGTGGAGCAGCTGACCCAAAGCGAAAAATAACCCGCCTTACCCCAGGAGGAACACTATGGATACAACACAGGATAGCCGGGAAAACGGCGGAAAGCGCCGTCCGCAGACAGACGGACAGAAGCGCGCTTCCCAGCGCCCCGGACAAAGCGCCCCGGAGCAGCGCCCCCGCCGCGCAGCGGAACAAAGCGCTCAGGAGCGCCCGCGTCGCGCACCAGAGCAGGGGACTCAAGAGCGCCCGCGCCGCGCACCAGAGCAGAACGCCCCGGAACAGCGCCGCCGCGCAGCGGAACAGAGCACTCAGGAGCGGCCCCGTCGCGCACCAGAGCAAGGCGCACAGGAACGCCCCCGCCGCCCGGTAGAGCAAAGCACGCAGAAGCGTTCTCACCGTGCAGCAGAACAAACCGCCCCAGAACAGCGCCGCCGTGCGCCAGAGCAGAGCGCACAGGAGCGCCCCCGCCGTGCGCCAGAGCAGAACGCTCAGGAGCGTCCCCGCCGCCCGGCGGAACGGGACGCTCAGAGACGCCCCGCCCGGCAGGAAGAGCCTGACCGTCCGGCCAAAAGGGAAGCCGAGCCCCGCCAAAGAGCCGGAGAAGAAGCCGCAGCACGTCAGCGTGCAAAGCACCCCGCCGATTCCCGGAGGGGCGCACCCCGCCGCAAGCCCGTGGACGATGATGTCCCCAACAGGAAGCGCGCCTACGGAAACAGCAAGCCCAAAAAGAAATCGGCGCTGACCATGTTTGCCGAGACGCTCATGAGCGCAAAGAACCGCCCGAAGAAGCGAACCTCCCGGCGAACCGAAAGCAGCCGCCCGAAAACGCCTACACCCGCCGTGATCTATACCCAGCCCCTGCCCTTCAACCGCGACCGGCTGATCGTCCAGCTGATAACGGTGACGGCGGTGGTTCTGGCCATCGTCATGGGACTGTCGGTGTTCTTCAAGGTGGAGACCATCACGGTCACCGGCGCGGATACCTACAGCGCGTGGGCAGTGCGGGAAGCCTCGGGCATTTCCGAGGGAGACAAGCTCCTGACCTTCAGCAAAATCCGCGCCGCCAGCCAGATTATGGCAAATTTGCCCTATGTCAAGGGCGTGCGAATTGGTATAAAATTGCCAGATACGGTCAATATTATGATCGAAGAAGAGAGCGTGGTCTACGCCATCAAGTCCAGCGACGGACAGTGGTGGATGATGGACTCCGACGGCAGGGTCGTGGAGCAGGCGAATAATGCCAAGGCGGCCACGGCCACGCAGGTTCTGGGCGTCACGCTGGAAGCCCCCACGGTCAACGAAAAGGGCGTCGCCACGGAGATGACCCCTAGTGAGACCAACGAACTGGGAGAGCTGATCCCGGTGACGACCACCGGTGCCCAGCGCCTGACTGCCGCGCTGCAGATCCTCAAGGCGCTGGAAAACAACGACATCGTGGGCGAAGCCGCCAGCGTGGACGTGACCAGCACCGAGGATATTATCCTCTGGTACGGCACCCGGTATCAGGTCAATCTGGGCGACACATCCCGCCTTGATTACAAGGTTGACTGCATGAACGACGCCATTTTGCAGATGAGCGACTACCAGAGCGGCGTTCTGGACATCAGCTTCACCATCTGGCCGAATCAGGTGGGCTATACGCCTTTCGCATGATGTTATTATTTTGTAAATAATTTGCCGAAATGCCAGATTTTCTATTGACCAAATCGGGTTTTCGGGATAGAATGGGAAAGTACAGATGCAAAATTCAGGCAGCAGCGGCTCCGCCGTGTCTGCGAAAGATACATAGGAGGAAGAGATTATGTCCGAAACTATACAGGATCGCGTTGTGAAAATCAAGGTGATCGGTGTCGGCGGCGCCGGCAACAATGTTATCAACCGCATGATCGATGCCGGTGTAGGCGGCGTGGACTTCGTCGTGGTCAACACCGATAAGCAGGATCTGAATAAATCCGTCTGCAAGAACAAGATCCAGATCGGCGAAAAGCTGACCGGCGGCATGGGCGCAGGCTCCAAGCCCGAGATTGGCAAGAAGTCCGCCGAGGAGTCCCGAGCTGCCATTTCCAAGGCACTGGAAGGCACGGACATGGTCTTTATCACCGCCGGTATGGGCGGCGGCACCGGCACCGGCGCGGCTCCCATCGTAGCCGATCTGGCTCACGAGGCCGGTATCCTCACGGTCGGCGTCGTCACCAAACCCTTCAAGTTCGAGGGCGCGAACCGGATGCGTCAGGCTGAGCAGGGCATCACCGATCTCAGCGGCAAGGTCGATTCCCTGATCATCATTCCCAACGATCGTCTGAAATACGTCACCGACCAGAAGATCACCTTCGCCAACGCCTTCGGCATCGCCGACGATGTGCTGAAGCAGGCTGTGACCTCCATCTCCGAGCTGGTGGGCTTCTGCAAGAACGTCATCATCAATCTGGACTTTGCTGACGTGTCCGCCGTCATGAAGAACGCCGGACGCGCCCACATGGGCGTCGGCACCGCTTCCGGCAGGGAGAAGGCCGAGCAGGCCGCCACGGCCGCCGTTTCCAGCCCGCTGCTGGAGACCTCCATCAACGGCGCTACCGGCGTGCTGGTGAACGTCACCGGCTCCAACGAGATGACGCTGGACGACGTGGAGACCGCTGCCGGGATCGTGCAGGAAGCTGCCAACCCCGACGCCAACATCATCTTCGGCGCCACCATTTCCGACGAATTTCAGGATGAAATGCGCGTGACCGTAATCGCCACCGGCTTCGAGATGAAGCCCGAGAGCTTCGCCCCCGCCGCCGGTGCGGACAAGACTGCCCGCCCCAGCAAGCCCAGCTTTGTCCCCGACGACATTGATACCCCCGTGGCCGCTTCCAAGCAGCCCACCAAGCCGGCGGACATGAGCGACATCGACGAGATTTTCAGCATTTTCAAGCGCTGATAAAATTGGGATAATGTACCGCATCCCGTCCCTTTCGGGACGGGATGTTTGCTGTAGCGGGGAGGAAAGCTATGGGTGCCTATGAAGCGCTGGCGGCCAGCTACGACCGCCTGACCAATGACGTGAATTACGGGGCGATTGTGGCCTTTTATGAGGAAATTCTGAAAAAAGAGGGGTTAAAGCCCCGGACGGCGGTCGATCTTGCCTGCGGCACCGGCTCGGTGTCGGCGATCCTTGCCGGGAAGGGGCTTTCCGTCATCGGCGTGGACATGTCCGAGGAAATGCTCACCGCCGCCCAGCAGAAATGCGCAGACCTCCAAAACCCGCCCCGGTTTGTCCGTCAGAGTCTGCAAAGGCTGTGCCTTCCCAGAGGCGTCGACCTCGCCGTCTGCGCCCTGGACAGCCTCGACTATATCACGAACCCGGGGGACTGCAAAGAGGCCATCCGGCGTGTCTGGAAGGCGCTGAACCCCGGCGGGATATTCATTTTCGACGTGAACACCCCGGAAAAGCTCCGCGCCATGGACGGGCAGGTGTTTCTGGACGAGGACGACGACGTTTACTGCGTCTGGCGTGGCGAATTTGACGAAGAAAGCAATATCTGCTCCTACGGCATGGATTTGTTCCAGCGCAGGGGGGAAACGTGGATTCGCTCCTTTGAAGAACACAGGGAGTATGCCTATTCTCAGGAGCAGCTGACGGCCTACTTAAAAGCTGCGGGCTTTACCCACATCGCGGTCTACGCCGACCGCCGTTTTGAAGCGCCGGGGGCAGGGGAGCAGAGGGTATATTTTAAGGCAAGAAAGGGAAAAATAAAATGAAGGATTACTTAGTCCGGGGCATGAGCATGGACGGCTTTGTGAAGGCCGTGGCCATCCGCTCCACGGAGCTTGTGCGCCGGGGTGCCCAGATTCAGAAAACGACTCCCAACGCCACTGCGGCCTTTGGACGCTGCCTGACGGCGGCTTCCATGATAGGAAACATGCAGAAGGTGGAGGACGGCTCCATGACGCTGCAGGTGCGGGGCGGCGGCCCCATCGGCACCATCACCGTGGTGTCCGATTCCGTGGGCAATGTCCGGGGCTGCGTCACCGAGCCGCGGGTGCCGCTGGTGGAGAAATACCCGGGAAAGCTGGACGTGGGCGCGACCGTCGGCACTGACGGCACGCTGACGGTCATCCGCGACCTGCAAATGAAGGAGCCGTATATCGGCTCGACCCAGCTGGTCTCCGGCGAGATCGGGGACGACGTGACTGCCTATTTCGCCCAAAGCGAGCAGACGCCCACGGCCTGCGCCCTTGGCGTGCTGGTTGACCGCGACCAGAGCGTAAAGGTGGCAGGTGGTTATCTGCTGCAGCTGCTGCCCGGCGCACCGGACGAAGTGATCGACGCGCTGGAAAAGGGCATTTCCCGGGCTGGGGCGGTGACGCCCATGCTGGAAGCGGGCATGACCCCGGAGGACATTCTGGGGCAGGTCTGCGGAAGTCTCGGCGTGGCGTTTCTGGAAACCACCGAGGTGACGTACAAGTGCTACTGTACCCGTGAGCGGGTGGAGCGCGCCCTGATAAGCCTTGGCAGGAAGGAATTGGAGGAGATCCGGCAGGAGGGCAAGACCTTCCCGGTAGAGTGCCAGTTCTGTGACGCGGTTTACAGCTTCACGCCGGAGGATATTGGAAAACTGTTGGAAAAAATTTGATATTCGGCGGAAAAATGGTGGGAAACGGTGATTGCCCCTAAGCAAAATTCCATAGAAAAAAACGGAAAAAATGCTTGACAAAAAAGGGGTTTCTGTGTATAATAAACCACGTCGCTGAGGTGAAGAACCGACGGCGGCGCTGTTTGGGAGCATAGCTCAGCTGGGAGAGCACATGCCTTACAAGCATGGGGTCACAGGTTCGAGCCCTGTTGTTCCCACCATTTATCTGGCCCGGTGGTGCAGTCGGTTAGCACGCCAGCCTGTCACGCTGGAGGTCGACGGTTCGAGTCCGTTCCGGGTCGCCAAATAAAAAGCATCTATGGTGCAGTTGAGCAGAGAATTCTGCTCAATATGCCTCTGTAGCTCAGTAGGTAGAGCAGAGGACTGAAAATCCTCGTGTCGTTGGTTCGATTCCGACCGGAGGCACCATTCTACTGGCCCCGGAATCGAAGCAATTCGATTCCGACGGTCGGCACCAGATGCGGGCGTAGCTCATCCGGTAGAGCGCCACCTTGCCAAGGTGGAGGTAGCGAGTTCGAGCCTCGTCGCCCGCTCCAGAAAAAGATAAGGAACGCGCAGCGTTCCTTATTTCATATGGTACCGTGGCCAAGTGGTAAGGCAAAGGTCTGCAAAACCTTCATTCGCCAGTTCAAATCTGGCCGGTACCTCCAGAAGTGATGTTCACTTTTGATCTCGGACGCAAAAAGTTCGGACAAAAGTGAACATTTCTCTTTTATTTGCCATTTTAGCACCTGCGATGTTTGAAATTTTAGGGTAAAATGTTAACACAAATTTTTGAGTTTCCATTGATCTCCTCCCATCTTTGGAGCCGGTCGGAAACGGTTTTGCCTGATTCATGCGTAGTATGAGCAGCGCCTTTTTTGATTTCAGGGGAAATCTGAAAAAGGGCGCTGATTTTGTATAGAGTTTTCAGAAAGTTATCATTTTTAAACCTGCCGGGATTTTTGTGGTGTGAAGCCATAAGAATCCCGGCTTTTTTCATTTTCAAAAAGGGCGCTTGCTTCCAGCTCCCGATTATCAGCCGTTCTCCCGTAACAAGGAGAGCGGCTTTTTTGTTTTCAGAGGCAATTACCAGCGTCTAAAAAAAGGCGCCGGGGAATATGGAGGTAAAAAGTGAAGGATCAAATGAGTTCCAAATCTATGAGAACTGTTCCGGAATACCGTTCTCATACTGGCCCTCCCGGTTTCGCAGAAAAGCCTGTATGCACGGAAACTCCCTTGTGTGAAGGGTGTCCGTTCCCAAGCCATGGTTTTTTGTGCCAAGGCGGGGACGGGGAGTGTATGCGCACGCGATTGATGAAATTATCTGATAGGGAGGAAAAAAGCAAATGAATATTCCGTTTCCCAGCCGTGAGCAGGTGGAGTCTATCCGAAAGAATTATCCGCCCGGCACACGCGTTATGCTGAACAACATGAATGACCCATACTCCCCGGTAGAATCCGGAACCCGTGGTACTGTGCGGTACGTGGATGATTCTGGTCAGCTCGGCGTTGTCTGGGACAATGGGCGCAGCCTGTCTCTCATTCCCGGGGAAGACAGCTTCCACAAACTTACCCAGCAGGAAATTATTCAGGAGCAGAGAATGAAAACGGAGGAGATGAGGCTGTGAGTATACGGACGATCTCGACGGGGCAGCTCCGCCGTATGGGAGATCAGGAGGGGCTAGTCCTTCAAGGCTGCGGCGGAGACCCACAGGAATGGGTGGATGGCATCAATGAGATTCTCGCTCAGGAAGGCATTCTCAAAAAGGGCGCTGGCTTCGAGGAAGCCTATACCTTCCGGCATGACGGGCTGACCTGTATGCTGTTCCCCTTCAAAGAGAATATGGAACTGGATGTGGGAAGGCTTGCCGCATGGCGGCTGGCATCCTATTCCACCTTCGGCGGAACATGGTTGTCTGACTATGTACCTAACCGACTGGGCGGTTTTATTCAGGAACAGAAGTCCTCGCTTGAAGGTGCAAAACCCGACTGCCCGCTCATAGGTGAGGACGGCAACATATTCCATATTATGGGAATTGCCTCAGAGGCACTCCGGGAGAATGGAATGCAGGAACAGGCGGAGGAAATGCGCAGCAGAATTTTTCAATGCCAGAGCTATGATTCCGCCCTGAGCATTATTGGGGATTATGTGAATATCACAGCCAAAGAGCAGGCTGAAGAACTGTCCATGGAAATGAATTAAGGCCGTTATGGAATCCGAGAGGAAACCATAACGGCTTTTTTGCTTTCTGCAGAAGATATCAGTCCCACATATGCCTTCTCAGGTAGGATTCCGTATCATAGTCATATCGGAAGCGAACTCCAGAAATTGACTCGCCGCGGAGAATGGCAGTGTATGCCTTTTGGTGGATTTCATTAAGCTCCCGGTCACCGACAAAAAGGTTGTCAGAGATCATCAGGGCAAAGGCAGCGTCCGGGTATTTGGCTTCCAGTTCGGGAATGCTTTCAGGCGCGGCATGGCGCAGGGCGCTGATGCCGGGAATGCGGCGGAAAAATGCTTCCTGTCGCTGCAGAAGCTCCTGCATTGTGTGAGAAATGGCTGTAGTACCCATTGTAAGTATCTCCTTTTGCTGTGCGCACTGGTTGAGATGATACCATGAAATAAGTGAAAGAACAAGACTTGACTTTTTCTAAAACCTTGCTATCGAGGTGCGATGCTTCAAAACCATGAAGGGGGTGATGAATCTGAAAGACCGACGCAAATTGAAGGACAGGTGCCCTGAATACAGGAAGAAAACCAAACCCAACGGCCGATACAGCAGCCTGACCGCAGGCGCTGTACCGGCCTTTTCTATTATGAATGGAGCGTGAGATAACCTATCAGAACACCTATAACCCGCATTGGAAATAAGACGAACCTGCTGCCGATCATCCTGTCCGTGTTCCCCAGGGAATTCGGACGCTATATTGAAATCTTCGGCGGAAGCGGGGCTGTGCTGCTGGGGAAGGAACCCAGCAAATTTGAGGTTTACAACGATATCGAGGGGGAACTGGTGAATTTCTTCCGGGTAGTGAAGAACCGTCCGGCAG
>ERZ1026989.136-NODE-136-length-23348-cov-5.849998_pt1 | contig 23348 bp, 21 predicted proteins | sample MGYA00519250_ERZ1026989 | MGnify/ENA primary metagenome ERZ1026989 (study PRJEB26926, sample SAMN06164542) | human gut metagenome | biome: ENVO:00009003; feature: ENVO:2100002; material: ENVO:00002003 | host: Homo sapiens | place: USA | collected 2012 ... | reverse complement strand
ATGTGTATAAGAGACAGTGCGTACACCGGCGACCAGATGATTCTGGACGGCCCGCATCGCAAGGGCGACCTGCGTCGTGCCCGCGCTGGCGCGCAGAACATCGTTCCGAACTCTACCGGCGCTGCGAAGGCGATCGGCCTGGTTATCCCGGAACTGAACAAGAAGCTGATCGGCTCTGCTCAGCGCGTCCCGGTCTGCACCGGCTCCACCACCATTCTGGTTGCTGTTGTCAAGGGCAGCGACGTGACCGTTGACTCCGTGAACGCCGCCATGAAGGCGCAGTCCTCCGAGTCCTTCGGCTACAACACCGAGCCGATCGTGTCTTCCGACGTCATCGGTATGCGCTATGGCTCCCTGTTCGACGCTACCCAGACCATGGTCGCGAAGATCGACGACGACACCTATCAGGTGCAGGTCGTGTCTTGGTACGACAACGAGAACTCCTACACCTCTCAGATGGTTCGCACCATCAAGTACTTCGCAGAACTGAAGTAATTCAAATTCCGCAGTCCTGCCTTTCTGGTTTAAGAAGGGCAGGACTGTTTTTTATAACAATCGAAAGGCGGAAAAAGGATTATGGCAAAAGAACCAATAGATATGAAGAAAAACTTGCAAAATATTTGGCTCGACATGCACTTCCTGCAGGATATTGCTTGCTCAAAAGAAGAAAACAAACAGATTCGGCAATTGAAGAAAAATGGTGAAGCGCTTCCCGACGGCATTCGAGAATATCAAGATGTGAACGGAGTTGTAACGGGCGAATTTTTCAGAATTTATGATGCCGGACTTACTGAAAACGAGAGGCTGGAATATACTTTCTATGGTATGCTGCAACAGTTGCGAACGATAAAGAAATGTTGTGTGTTTTTCACCACACTGACGGTTATTTCATTGATTATTGGTTTTTTGTTTTGGGTGGGCGTTTTTGCTTATTGATTCCTGTAAAAACAGAAGACAACGGCGTAACAAAGTCAAATGCACCGGTGTTTTTTATATGTGAATGATGCTTCCATCGCGTTTCCCCGCCGCCCCTTTATTTCGCAGAAGAAGATACCGAGACAACCCTTGATTTCTGCCTGCCACCTATAAATTACAGAATACAAAATATATTATTGTTACCACACCGGCGTAATTTGCCTCGCTGCCTACAATGACGTTCGTACTGTTTGTGGCTTGCAAAAAACTTGATTTTCAATCGGTTCCTCCGCCGTATTTGCAATTGGAATCGACGGAGGATTCATTCGCCGACAAACCAACTCCTTGGCGCGGCGAAATCTGCATCTGGCGGCGCTGTTTACAAACGAAAGAATATGGAATATAATTATTTTAATCCTGCTTCGAGCGGGAAATAAGGAAAAGAGGTGCCCATCATGAAGAAGCTCCTATCCCTTCTGTTGGCGCTGACCATGATTCTCCCCCTGGTGGGCTGCGCGGCGTTCGCAGAGAATGCGGATCCCATCATGATTACCGTCATCGCGACCAGCGACGTGCACGGCAAAGTGCTGCCCATCAACTACGCCACTGGCGAGCCTTCCCCGAACGTGGGTCTGTCCATGATCGCTTCCATGATCGAGCAGGTTCGTGCTACGGAAAAGAACGTCGTTCTGGTGGATGGCGGCGATACCGTGCAGGGCTCTGCCATGACCTATTACTACTCCTACTTCGCGCCTGAAAAGGACGATCCCATGATGAAGGCGCTGCGCCTGATGGACTACGACATGTGGTGCTTGGGCAATCACGAGTTCAACAACGATCTGCCGATTCTCAAGCGTCAGATTGAGTATGTGATGAGCCCCGACAACGGCGAGGAGCATTCCGTGCCCATGTCCGCCGCCAACTTTGTGGCGAAGGGCACCGAGTGGGATTCCTGGATGGGCGTCCCTTACATCGTCAAGGAATTTGAGGGCGTGAAGGTTGGCGTCATCGGCATGGATACGCCCAACATCCCCGCTTGGGAGGTTGAGTCCCACTATGAGGGCATCGACTTCCGCAATCTGGTCCCCACGGTTGAGCACTTCGTGCCGATCCTGCGCGAGCAGGAGGGCTGCGACGTGGTGATTGTCGTGGCGCACTCCGGCGTGGAAGACGCTGTCTCTACCGATGGCAACAACCCCGCGGACTACGAAAACCAGGTTCGCGCAATGATTAACCTGACTACCGGGATTGACGCGGTTGTGTATGGTCACTTCCATAAGACCGACTACCGTGAGGACATCCTCAATGCCGAGGGCAAGGTTGTGCCCGTGCTGGCAGGTGGCGCCGGTGAAGGCCTGGGCTTCATGAAGCTCGCCTACGATCCGGCGACCAAGACTGTGACCCCTGTGACGGCTGAAAACGGCTACCGCTTCCTGGCGGATCAGGAAGGCCTGGTGGAAAATCAGAAGGTTGCCACGGCGCTGGCTCCCTACAACGAGGAGCTGCAGGCTTACCTGGATCAGCCTCTGGGCACTGCCACCGGCGCTTTCTCCAATGAGAACATCTCCCTGCAGCCCACCGCGCTGATGGATCTGCTGAACAAGGCGCAGCTGTCCGCGGTTCCCGCGCAGCTGTCCATCTGCGCGCCCCTGACCAGCGGCGACAACGTTCGCGACCTGATTCCTGCGGGCGACGTTCCGATGCGTTTGCTGTATCAGCTGTACGTGTTTGAAAACTGGCTCTATCGCGTGAACATGACCGGCGAACAGCTGCGGCTGTGGCTGGAGCATGCCACCACCAATTACACCAATGCGTCGAACCCCGATTACCTTGGCGGTGGCTACTACACCGATGAAATCTACGGTTTGTACTACGAAATCCACTACTATGCGCCTGAAGGAAAGCGCATCCAGAACATGCAGTATCAGGGTCAGCCCGTGGCGCCTGATCAGGTGTTCTCCGTGGTGATGAACAACTACCGCTTCACCGGCGGCGCCGGCTTCATGCAGGCGGCTGGTCTGACTCCTGAGGATTACAGCCTCACGGATCTCTACACCGGCGATACGCTGGGCAACGATAACGGTCAGGTGCGTAACATTCTGGCGCAGTACATCCGCGACCAGAAGGAAATCACCCCCACCGTGGAAAGCACTTGGCAGTTCTTCAGAACCAAGGAAGACGCGATCGCTGCCGGCGCGAAGGTTGTGGAATAATACGCTTTCCAAATGCACCCGCGCCAGCTGCTTGCGCCTTTTCCCTTCTGACTTTCGGTCGTTCTACTGAGCGTAGTGCTGCTGCGCCGCGTTTCGCGCCCGTTCGCCAGAATAAAAAATTCGCTTCACATCTTGGCGCATTCTTATTTGGAAATAGTATTACGCTCCCCGGATTTTCGTGATGAATCAAAAAACCGCGCCCTGCTCTGGAACATCTCCGGAGCAGGGCGCTTTTCTATGCAATTATTCAGTTGTGCTCTTTCTAAATTCATCCGTGCCATCTGTCCGCACTTTTCCATTCTGGCACATTCTCATGATGGAAATAGTATCACCGCACGATGTAACGTTCCCGGCTTTCCGTGAGGAAACGTTATTTCTCCCATTCCACCCCGTTCCCCCGCAGCCCCTGCACAAACTCCTCCGGCAGCGGCGCGGTGAACGTCATCCTTTCCCCCGTCCGTGGGTGCGTAAATGCCAGTGTGTACGCGTGCAGCATCAGGCGGGGGACTTTCGCGCCTCTTCCTGACCCGTAAATCGGGTCGCCGCAGACCGGATGCCCGATGGACTTCATGTGCACGCGGATTTGGTGCGTCCGCCCGGTCAGAATGTGGACATCCAGCAGCGTCACGTTCCGCCCGCGCGCGAGCACCGTCCAGTCCGTAATCGACGGGCGGCCTTCGGGATCAATTGCCATTTTCTTGCGGTCTTTCTTGCTCCGCGCGATGGGCTGGTCGATGCGCCCGCTGTCCTCCCGCAGATTTCCTTCAACCAGCGCGCGGTAATGCTTCTCCATCTGCCGCTCCTGCAATTGGCGGCTGAGGGCGAGTTGGCTCTGGTCGTTCTTTGCCACGAGCAGCAGACCGCTGGTGTCCTTGTCCAGCCGGTGGACGATGCCGGGGCGCAGTTCGCCGCCGATGCCGCTCAGGTGGTCGAGGTGGTGCAGAAGCGCGTTGACGAGCGTGCCGTCCTCATTCCCCGCGGCGGGATGAACGACCATGCCGCAGGGCTTCAGGACGACGGCGAGGTCGTCATCCTGATAGAGAATCGTGAGCGGAATTTCCTGCGCGATGGGGACAGCAGGCTTCGGCGCGGGAATCGTCAGGATGACAGTTTGCCCCGATTTCGCCTTTGCGCCGGATTTCGTCTCGACTTTCCCGTCCACCGTGACGTTTCCGTCCGCCATCAGCGCCGCCACCCGCGAGCGCGTCAGCCCAGCGGCTTCGGACAGGGCAACATCCAGCCGCCGTCCGTCGCCGGGAATGGAGATAGTGCGCGATTCGAGTGCGTCAGGCATCATTTGCGTCATGATTGATTTTCCTCCAATCTTCCGTGCGGAACACGATGCAGTACGCCATCAGCACCGTGCCGACGACGAGCGCCGCGTCCGCGATATTGAACACTGCGAAGGGAAACAGGGTGATATCCAGCATATCGACGACATAGCCCAGCGCCAAGCGGTCGTAGGCGTTGCCGAGCGCGCCGCCGATCATCAGCGCCGCCGCGGTTCTGCTCCATCCGCTGAGCTGATAGCGGCGGAGGACGAGCCATCCGGCGATAACCGCGGTGACGGATACCACACCCAGCATCCACGAGCGCCCGCTGAACAGGCTGAACGCCATGCCTGTGTTTTCGGCATAAATCCAGCGGAGAACGCCGGGAATGAGGGTGCGCTCATCCGGCAGCGCGACGGCGAGGGCTTTGGTGAAGCGGTCAAGCGCGAGGGTCAGGAGGATGAGCAGGAGAGGCAGCAGCCTTTGGAAAACGGGTTTGCGCATGGTGATGATAGCCCTTTCTGGTGATGATGATTTGGGGGAAAGCAGCGGAATCAGGTCGCGCCCATTGGCGCGACAATGTGGAAATGGCGGATAGAGCAGCTTGGGGCGCGTCTGCGGAAGCGCGAAGTTACGGGCTGAGTCGCTTTTCCCTGCGCCTTAGCTGCCGCTGCCCTTGCCTTCCACGAGGTTCAGCAATTGGGTCAGGAAATCCCCGATAATCGGCAGATTCCTTTGCACCAGTCCTTGCAGCAGCCACACCACCAGCGCGCCCAGAAGCGTAAACCCAACCGCTGTCCCTAATCCTCTTGCAATTCCGCCTACAAACTGCATCAGAAGACGCTTCTTCCAGTTCTTCTCATATGCAACAAATTCACTGAGCCGCAGCTGCTCCATCCGCAGCAATTGCTCCTCCATCTTGTTCGCCATCCAGACCGCCCATTCCTTCATTCTCGCACCTCTTTTTTGCGGTTTTCATTTTCTGATAGAATCGCATGATCATGCAGGGGATTTCGCCTCTGTGGAGGCGGCAAAGGAGTTTTCCGCTTGCTCCCTTCGGCACTTTAAGCCATAGTGGTGATAATCAGAAGTTTTTGATAGGGGGTGGTTCGATTTTGTTCGGAAAAGTATCTGATTTCCCTGCAAAGCAGAGCTGCCCTTTGCTTTTGCTGGTCAGCATTCCCCCAAATTGGGCAAACGATGCAAAGACCAGAAAAAAGGTGGACAAAAAACAAAAAAACACGCGAAAAACGCTTGACATAGCCTATTAGTTATGCTAAACTAACGCTTGCGAATCGCCGGATTAGTTGGAATAAACTATCCGCAAAAGGACTGACACAAGGAGGTCATGGAACATGATGCCGTTGGGCATGGTGGAAATTGGCGAGTCTGGCGTGATTGGCAAAATCACCGGACAGGATGAGGTGCGTCAGCATCTGGCGGAGCTGGGCTTCGTGATGGGCGAAAGAGTGACGGTCGTCAGCAAAATGGGCGGCAATCTGATTTGCGCTGTCAAGGATAGCCGTGTTGCGTTGAGCCAATCCATGGCTATGCGTGTGCTGGTGAACTGAGGAAAAGGAGGCAGAAGGCATGAAAACCCTGAAGGATGTCAAGGTCGGGGAAACCGCGGTGGTTGTCCGCCTGCATGGTGAAGGTGCCGTCAAGCGCCGCATCATGGACATGGGACTGACCCGCGGGACGGAAGTCCATGTGCGCAAGGTTGCGCCGCTGGGCGATCCGATGGAGCTGACCGTGCGCGGCTATGAGCTGAGCGTGCGCAAGGCGGATGCGGAAATGATCGAGGTTCAGTAATTCTGTTTCCCTTACGATAAAACCTGATTTCGCGTCGTTCCAAGCCTTCCACGCGCATACAGTATGGAAGCGCGCTCAACGCAATCGCGAAAAAGGGTCAAGGGACAGAGTCCCTTGCGGAGTCCAGAGGCGGAGCCTCTGGTGGGGTTAGTTAAGACAAATTCGCATAAGGAGGCGCCGAAAATGGCGATTACGATTGCGCTCGCAGGCAACCCGAACTGCGGCAAAACGACCATGTTCAACGCGCTGACGGGTTCTCGTCAGTTCGTCGGCAACTGGCCGGGTGTTACGGTTGAAAAGAAGGAAGGCAAGCTCAAGGGCAATGACGATGTGGTCATTCAGGACTTGCCCGGCATTTACTCCCTGTCTCCCTACACGCTGGAGGAAGTCGTCGCCCGCAACTACCTGGTGAACGACAAGCCTGATGCCATCCTGAATATTGTGGACTCCACCTCCATCGAACGCAACCTTTACCTGACCACGCAGCTGCTCGAACTCGGCACGCCGATGGTCATCGCGATGAACATGATCGACGTGTCCCGCAAGAACGGCGACAAAATCGACATGAAGAAGCTGAGCGCAGCGCTGGGTGTGGAAATCGTCGAGACTTCCGCGCTGAAGGGCGAAGGCAGCGTGAAGGCGGCTGAAAAGGCTGCCGTTGCTGCCAAGAACCGCACGATGGGCGAACATCCGCACGTTTTCACCGGCTCGGTGGAACACGCGCTGGCGCATATTGAAGACCTCATCGGCGGCAAGGTTGAACCCCGCTTCCTGCGCTGGTACGCCGTGAAACTGTTCGAACGCGACGAGAAGGTCGTTGCGGAACTGAAGCTGTCCGAAGATGTCAAGAAGGGCATCGAAGAAGCCGTCTCCTCCTGCGAAAAGGAAATGGATGACGACGCCGAGTCCATCATCACCAACCAGCGTTATGCCTACATCAACACCTTGATGCAGAACGCGGTGAAGAAGGGCAAGGCGAAGGGCAGCCTGAGCGTTTCGGACAAGATTGACCGCGTGGTGACCAACCGCGTGCTGGCGCTGCCGATTTTCGCGCTCATCATGTTCCTTGTGTATTACATTTCCGTGACGACGATTGGTAGCCTGCTGACGGACTGGACGAATGATGTGTTCGTTGCGGAAATCGTGCAGGGCAACCTTCAGACGTGGCTGGATGGCGTTGGCTGCGCAGGCTGGCTGAGCGGTCTGATTGTGGATGGTATCGTCGGCGGCTGCGGCGCGGTGCTGGGCTTCGTGCCGCAGATGCTGGTGCTGTTCCTCCTGCTGGCTATCCTTGAAGACGTCGGCTACATGGCTCGTATCGCCTTCATCATGGACCGTATCTTCCGCAAGTTCGGTCTGTCCGGCAAGAGCTTCATCCCGATGCTGATTGGTTCTGGCTGCGGCGTTCCCGGCATCATGGCTTCTCGTACCATCGAGAGCGACCGTGACCGCAAGATGACCATCATGACCACGACCTTCATCCCCTGCGGCGCGAAGATGCCGATTATCGGTCTGATTGCCGCGGCGGTCTTCGGCGGCAGCGCGTGGGTTGCGACGTCCGCATACTTCATCGGCGTGGCGGCGATTGTCATCTCCGGCATCATGCTGAAGAAGACGAAGATGTTCGCGGGCGACCCGGCTCCCTTCGTCATGGAGCTGCCGGCGTATCACTTCCCGTCTGGCCGCAACGTGTTCCACAGCGTGTGGGAGCGCGGCTGGAGCTTCATCAAGCGCGCTGGCACGGTCATCCTCCTGTCCTCTATCGTGATTTGGTTTGCGAAGACCTACGGCTGGGCGCCCGCGGCGGACGTGCAGCTTGAAGCGCAGCAGACCTACCAGACGGAACTGGCTGATTACAACGCGAAGGCGGAAGCTGGAACGCTGGAAGAAGACGAGGAAGCGCCGGAACTTGCGCCCGAAATGGACCGCGCGGCTGGCTCTTGGGGCGCTGTGGCGGATATGGACAACTCCATCCTTGGCAAGATCGGCAACCCGGTCAGCGTGGTGTTCAAGCCGCTGGGCTTCGGCAATATGCCGTCCACGGTCGCTACGGTCATGGGTCTGGTTGCGAAGGAAGAAGTCGTTGGCGTTCTGGGCGTGCTGTATGGCGCGGATGACGCGGCGGACGTTGTTGACGACGAGGACATGACCGAGGAAGAGAAGGCGGAAGCCCTCAGCCCGATTGCGACGGCGTTCAACGAGTCCTCCAACGGTCACGGCCGTCTGGCGGCGTATGCTTTCATGATTTTCAACCTCCTGTGCGCTCCCTGCTTCGCGGCTATCGGCGCGATGAAGCGTGAGTTCAACAATGCCAAGTGGACGCTGGCTGCGGTTGGCTATCAGTGCGCGTTCGCTTACGTCGTCGCCCTGATTGTCTATCAGCTGGGTCTGCTGTTCAACGGCGCTGGCTTCACCGTTGCGACGGCGATTGCCATCCTGCTGCTGGCTGGTCTGGTGTATCTGGTCGTGCGTAAGAATCCTTACAACGACAACCACCTCACCCAGAAGGTTTCTGCCTGATTTTCCATCGGGCTTAACCGAGGAAAGCGCCGCTGCATCCGGTGCTTTCTGAGACCCCCTCTTGTGAACGCCGGAGGGCTGGCGCGGGTTCTGCATCATCCGCGCTTCCCCTCCGGCATATGTTCTATCGCGCAAAAGCGGTTTTCCTCCATCCGCATCGGCGCAGAAAGGAACGAACCATGGCAACGTGGATTGTTGGCGGCGTACTTCTGGTGATTGTTGGCGCAATCATTTGGAAGATGGTCAAGGACAAAAAGAGCGGCAATTCCGCTTGCAGCTGCGGCGGCGACTGCGGCAAATGCAAGGGCTGCCACTGATTTTTCTCAAAACTTGTCAGACAAAAAGCGCGCTTCCCGGAAACTTCGGGAGGCGCGTTTTTGATAGGTGGATGTGTTCCGCTGTTCTTTTCCTGTCGCCATCCTATGCAGCGTGCGGCGGATGTGGTATAATCAGCATGGAGAACACTGCAAAATCGCCTGTACATTCATCCTATGATATAAAGGAGGACACCGCTATGCCAAATCCCCTCACCGCCCGCCGTTCCATTCGCAAGTTCCAGCCAACGCCCGTGTCGCCCGACACCATCCGCGCTATCGTCGCCGTCGCCGCGTATGCGCCCAGCTGGAAGAATTCCCAGACCACACGCTATACCCTGCTGACCAAGCGCGAGGAAATTGACCGCGTAGCGGACGAATGCACGATGGGCTTTCAAAAGAACATCGATACCCTGCACGGTGCGCCCGCGCTGGTTGTCCTCACGACCGTGAACGACCGCAGCGGCTACGAACGCGACGGCTCGTTTAGCACCAGCAAAGGGACGCACTGGCAGTCCTTCGATGCGGGGCTGGCGGCGGAAGCCTTCTGCGTCGCCGCGCATGATGCGGGGCTTGGCACGGTCATCCTCGGCATCTATGATGAAGCGAAGGTCAAGGAAGTGCTGAATCTGCCGGAAACGGAGAGTGTGTCGGCGCTGATTCCGATTGGCGTGCCTGCGGAATCTCCTGCCGCCCCCAAGCGCAAGGATGTTTCGGAACTTCTGCGCATTCGATAACCGTTTGACAAAAATCAGCCAATTCGCGCTTGTACTCAACTGCCCGTTGTGCTATGATAAAGGAAATGAATGACCCGCCTGGGGTCACAGGGAAAGGAGTTCCCCATGATGAATCTGAACGAAACTGCGGCGCGTCACGGCTTTTGCGTTGACCGTGTGCGTGAAAGCGAAGAGCTGCACGGAAAGATGGTGGAAATGCACCACAAAAAGACCGGCGCACAGCTGGTTTGGGTGGATAACGGCGAGGTGAACAAGACGTTCTGCGTCGCGTTTAAGACCCTGCCGGAGGATTCGACCGGCGTATTCCATATTCTGGAGCATTCTGTCCTCTGCGGCAGCGCCAAGTATCCCGTTCGTGAACCGTTCGTCGAGCTGATGAAGAGCAGCATGGCGACGTTCCTGAACGCGATGACTTTCCCCGACAAGACGATTTACCCCGTCTCCAGCCGCAACGAGCAGGACTTCCTGAACTTGGCGGAAGTGTATCTGGACGCGGTGTTCGCGCCGCGCATCCTGCAAGACCCGAACATCTTCTATCAGGAAGGCTGGCACATTGAGCTGGACGAAAACGGCGCGCCGCTGTACAAGGGCGTTGTGTTCAACGAGATGAAGGGCGCCATGAGCGATGTGGACGAGCAGATTTACCAGAAGACGCTGGATGTCCTCTTCCCGGACAACTGCTACGGCTGGAATTCCGGCGGCGACCCGAAGCATATTCCCGACTTGACCTATGAGCAGTTCCTGCGCATGTACCACCGCTATTATCATCCGTCGAACGCGCGCATTTTCCTTGATGGCGCGATTCCGCTGGACAAGGTGCTAACGCTGGCGGAGGAGTACCTGAGCTGCTTTGACCGCCTGGACGAGAAGCACGAAATCCCCATGCAGAAGCCCTTCGCCGCCGAAGCGGAACAGGCGTATGAAATCGACGCGGGAGAGGATACCGCCGACAAGACCATGCTGACGCTGGCGAAGATTGTCGCGCCGTGGTCGGATACGGTGCGCGTCACGGCGACGGAAATCCTCTTTGATGTGCTGACGGGCAGCAACGACGCGCCGCTGAAGAAGGCGCTGCTGGCGACGGGCAAGTGTCAGGATGTAGGCATGTCTCTGGACAACGCGATGGTGCAGCCGTACATGATGCTGACCCTGCGCAACATTGCCGATGGCAGTGAGCAGGAGCTGCGCCAGATGATCCGCGACACCGTGCAGCAGCTGGTTAAAACCGGGCTGGACAAGGACGCGCTGACTGCCTCCATCAACAGCAGCGAGTTTTCTGCCCGCCAGCCGGGCGAACCGTCGGGGCTGCTCCGCTGCATCCATGCGCTTGATGCGTGGCTTTACGGCGGCGACCCGATGCAGCCGCTCCTGTCCGAAGAGCGTTATCAGAAACTGCGGGAAATGGCGGCGGGCGACGGCTTTGACCGCCTGATGGCAGAACTTCTGCTGGATGAAAGCACGATGAGCATCATCCGCACCGTGCCGTCCCACACGCAGGGCGACGAACTCCGCGCGGAGGAAACGGAGCGCCTGCGGGCGATTCAGGCATCGTGGACGGAGGCGGACAAAGAAGCGCTGTGCGTGCAGAACGAGAAGCTGACCGCGTGGCAGCAGACCCCCGACACCGCCGAGCAGCTGGCAACGCTGCCCGTGCTGTCCTTGAGCGAAATCAGCGCAGCCCCGCTGCTGATTCCCGCGGCGGAAGCGCAGTGCGGCGCGGCGAAGGTCATCACGCATGATTTGCCCATGAACGGCATCACCATCATGCACTGGTATATCTCCTTGACCGATTTCACCCTGGATGAACTCAAGCGCCTGTCGATACTGCCCGAACTGCTGGGCAAGCTGCCGACGAAGCGTCACGATTCGCTATCCCTCTTCCAAGCCATCAAGCGCGATATCGGCAAGCTGACGTTCCAGCTGCGCGTCATGTCCCGCTGTGCGGAAATGGCGACGCCCGTGCTGGACGTGAGCTGCTCCGTGCTGGATGCGAACGTGGACAAGGCAGCCGCGCTCGTGCGGGAAATTCTGACCGAAACGTGCTTTGACGACAGGGCGCGTGTGCAGACGCTGATTCTCCAGTTGAGCGAGATGGCGAAGCAAAAGGTCATCAGCGACGGCCACAGGATGGCAATGTACGCCGCATCGGCGACGATGAGCGCGGCCTCGGCAGCGCGGGAAGCCTTGAACGGTCTGAGTGCCTGCATGGTGCAGAAGGCGCTGGCGGAGAATTTCGACGCGCAGTACGCGGATTTCCTTGCCCTCTGCGAGCGGTTCAGCAAGGACAGCGCGGTGCAGTCCCGCGTCACGTTCAGCCTGTCCACGAATAAGGCGCTTGACCCCGCCGCGATTCTCTCCGCCTACCCGGTCGGCACGCCCATCCCGGATGCCGCGCCGTATGTCAGCGACCTGCCTGCCAAGTGCGCCTACCGCATCCCGTCGCAGATCAGCTTTGCGTCGCTGGGCTATGATTACCGCCGTGCGGGCAAGGTGTACAGCGGTATTGCGCGCGTGATGAGCAACATCTTGTCCCTAAGCTACCTGTGGAACGAAGTCCGCGTGCAGGGCGGCGCATACGGCGCAGGGCTGAACACCAGCGAGACGGGGCGCATGGTCACTTACTCCTACCGCGACCCCTCCCCGGCGCGTACGCTGGGCATCAACCGCAGCATGTCGAAGGGTCTGCGTGACTTCGTGGCGGGCGACGAACGGATTGACAAGTACATCATTTCCACCGTCGGCGAGAGCGAACCGCCGCTGGGTTCGGAGAATCAGATTCTTGTCAGCGACGAAAATCTGCTGTGCGGCATCACGCCGGAGGATCTCTGCCGTGAGCGCGCGGAAATGCTCTCCACCACCAAGGACGCGCTGCTCAAGTGGTGCGGCGTGCTTGATCAGATGGCAAAGGACGGCGGCGTGTGCGTCGTCGGACATGACGGCGCGATTGCCGCCTGCGAGAAGGAAGATTTGACGGTGCTGTAAGGGATATAACGTAAAAAGACCCGCTGTTCACCCCCAATGCAGGGATGGGCAGCGGGTTCTCGTATGCTATACTATTTTCACTTTCCCCATTCCACTCGAATCTCAAACGGCATCTGCGCATCCGTCGATTCGTCGTTGTCCCAAACGTGCACCTGATAGCTTTCCGGCGCACCCAGCACGACGAAGTACAGATACTGTGGGCTTCGTCACCGACGTAATACAGATCGGTGTCATCCGCCGCCAGCGCCGCGGTCATCAGCGTCATCAGCACCAGTGTGAGTGCCAACATTCGCCCGAGTTTCATGCAAATCCTCCGTTTACGGAATGCGGAATTCTGTAAACAGCGTCACAATACGCTGATTCATCAGCTTGACGCACTCCCATCTCGTTTTGGCATCCACATCCATGCGCACCCGCGCGCCGCCCTCCTGCCAGAGATCAACCCGCAGCATCCATTTATTTTCCGCATCCGGACTTGATTTGCGGATATTGAGATAGCCCGTCGCCACAGATACGGGGGTATCCGCATCATTCTCTGATCCATTCAGCCAAATGTAGCAGGTGCTGTCCGGGCGCACATCGTAATAATCCGACGAAAACAGCTGGTCATTCGCCCGAAAGCCGTTTTCCAACAGTTCGGCGGTGTGCGCCCGCAGCGCTTGGAAATCAACCGCTTGAAGTGCCTCGTTCGAGATGCGTTCCGTGTAGAAATGGTAGAAGAGCGCGCCGCAGAGCAGCACGAAAAGTGCCAGTACAACAACATGCCAGCGCTTGATTTTCATTTATTCAAACCATCCCTTCGGCAGCACATCCCGCTGATGCAGCAGCATGTCGTCGAAGAGCTTCTGACCGTCCTCCAGCGTCACGCCGCCCAATTGCGGGTCGTTCATGAACGTGGAGAAGCCGAGCTTGCGGTCGCAGTGCAGCGCAGCCTGCAAGGTGTTTTCCTGATTGTAGACGTGGCGCGCCACCAGCGGCAGGATGTTCGACGGCATGTCGCCCGCGCAGATCGGGTCGATGCGCCCGCGCGAGAACAGCGCGTTTGTCTCCACCACCGCGCCAATCGGCAGGTTCGGAATCTGCCCCTGATTCGGCACGTTCACGTTGCTGACCATGTTCCCCAGCCCCAGCAGCGCCTTGAGCAGCAAATGCCCTTCCTCACCAGACGGCGTGAGGTCAAGCGGCTCTTTTCCGCTGAGCAGGTCGTCCGAGCGCTGCATCCGCTTCTTCAGGTCGTCCTCGCGCCATGACACGGGCGTCAGGTCGAATTTCCACTGGTGCGCCGTCTCCGGGCTGTGCAGATACCACTGCGGCAGGAATTCCACCAGATGGCGGTCGCCCGCTGCTGCAATCGCCCCGTAGCGCTGGAACAGGTCGAACTTAACCTTGTGCGCGCACGCGAAATGGCTGTTCATCCAGTTGTCCGACCCCAGCTGAATGCCTTCGGGATGCTCCTCCACAAAGCGGGCGTACAGCGGCATCAAATCCATGCCCTGATAGCTGGCAGAGGTAATCCAAGTGAAGTGGTTAATGCCGGTGACAGTGGTGTACAAGTCCTGCCGCTTCACGCCGGGAATGCGCTCCTGCTCATCCAGCATCGCGCACAGCACCTTCTGCGTGCCGAACACCTCGTGGCAGCAGCCGAACGCCTTTACCTGCGGGAATACCTCGTACAGCGTCCGCACGCAAAGCGTCATCGGGTTCGTATAGTTGATGACAAATGCGTTCGGCGCGAAGTCGCGAATCGCTTCGGCAATCTCAACGAACATCGGAACCGTGCGCATTGCCCGCATGAAGCCGCCTGCGCCCACCGTGTCGCCCACGGACTGATATACGCCGACCCGCTCCGGCAGGTGTACATCGCCGCGCATGTGCGCAAACGTTCCCGGCAGAATGCTGATGACGACGAAATCCGCGCCCGTGAGCGCCTCCTGCAAGGAACTGCTGACTTCAAACGCCCACTTGGATGCCGCGTCGGGATGCGCCGCCAGCATCGTGCCGATTTTCTGATTGCGCTCCGCCGCCTCGCGGTCAATGTCGTACAGCCGTACCGTGCCGCTGATTTGCCCGTCGGAAATAATATCGCGCATGAAACCCCATGCCCATCCGCGCGAGCCGCCGCCGATATAAGCTACGGTCAACCCCACGACCTTGTCACCCTGATGCGTATACATTGCACTTTTCCTCCTTGATGGCTGGTTTTCAGCCTGTATCGACATGATAGCACAGATGCGCGGGTTTTGCAATGCGAGAAAAAGATTCATATTTTCCATCATTAAGCATTTATCTGCTGCAAAAAACAGCTTTCCCTTTCGGGAAAGCTGCTATCATTTTCCACTTTAGTCCTGCCCAAGTAATTCTGTCGATTCATCTTCGAGAATGTCGCCCAAAGGCATTCCCTGAATGCGGCATTGCGCCAGCGCTTCCTGCGGCGTGGCATATTCGCCAATCAGCGCATACGCCGAACCTTCTTTTTTGTACACGCCGAATCGCGCTTCACGCCCGTCAGGCAGTACTGTATTTGCCGGGTGATACATCGAATCCGTCTGAAAACGATATTCCTGCCCTCGCCAGCCAAAATCCAAGCCAAACCAATGCCCGTCGGATGGCGACCATTCCCCGGTGTATTGGGAGAGAAACTGCTCACGGGTCATTTGATTCGACCTCCTCCGTCACACCCGCCAAAATCCACTGAATCGTCTCATCATCCAGCAGCAGATACTGCGGAGTGACCCGCGGCTGCCACTCCGGGACGCACGCCGCCAGCGCGTCCGCGTGGTGGATTGCCAAGCTGTAGCGTTCTCCATTCACGCCGGAGAAGCCAGCTTTTCCGTCCGCGCTTTCCGAGTGCTGTGCCCAAAGCTGTGTCAGCACCGCTTCCCATGCGTAATATGCTTCCATCTCTGGCGACGCTGCCGGAATCGCCGCATCCTCATCCCCCTGTCGCCACAGCACCTGATACTCCTCCGGCGTTCCCTGACGAATCTCCGCCGTCGTCGTCTGCCAGCCGGAATCGAGCGTGAAGCCGACGTTTTGCATAGGCGTGCTTGCCGTCTGCGGCACGATATGCTTTTCGGCATAGAGATAGAGGATTTCGGCGTGGCTTCCGTCAGCTGCCGTCTCCGTCACCTGCTGCCGCTTGACGTAGAGTGGGGTCATGCTTTCGTGATAGTCGAACGAAGCGACAAGTCTGCCGTCCGCCAGCTTGGACAGCTGAATCCCGTATTCGCTCGTCGGAATCGGGCGCGTTTCGTTCATCAGCCAATCGAAGCAGTATAGATTTGCCAGCCCAAGGATGCACACAATCAACGCACCCAGCAGGATATTGCGGAGGGTGCGGCGGCGCTTCTGCTTCCGCAGCGTCTGGGCGGCGGCGTCGAACGCGGCGTGCGAATCCACCGCGCCTTTTTGTCCGGCGGGCAGGTCAGCTTTGAGCTGATTCATGTATGCGGCACATTCCGCGCACGTCTGCACATGCGCCGACACCATGTGCTTGCTCCCGTCGCTGGCGACATCATCCAGCACCAGCGGCATCAGGTCGCGGACGATTTCACATTCCTGCTTCATTCCTTGCATTCTCCTTTCATCGCGTCCAGTAGCATCAGCTTCGCCCGGTACGCCGTTACGCGCGCCCAGCTTTCGGATTTCCCGAACAGCGCCGCAATCTCCTTACTGGACAATTCGCAGAAGGTTTTCAGGGTGAACACCTCGCGATACGGTTCCGGCAGACGGTGGAGAGCTTGATGCGCACTCAGGGCAAGACTATGCTCCGCGACCATCTCCGTGAAATCCGGGACGGACGCCTCCGGGACGTTGTCCAATGGCAGCGGCGACTGCTTCCGCATGATGCGCAGAAACTGATTCCGTGCAATCGCGCAGAGCCATGTGCCGACCGAACTTTTTCCTTCGTACCGCTTCCAATTTTTCATCGCTTGATAAAACGTTTCCTGCGTGAGCTCCTCCGCAAGGTCACGATCGCGGCACAGGCGGATCAGGTAGCCGTACACCATGTCTCGGTACTGCTGATATGCTTCTTCTGCGTCAAGCATCTCCAGCACCTCCCTTCATGAAGTTAGTCGCGCGAAAACGCCAAACGTTACATCCGATTACAAAAAAACATCCGAGCCGTTTGCCCGCCTATGGAGCAACCAGCCCGGATGTCTTTCTTTCGTGCGGGAAACAGGACTTGAATTCGACCGGATTATACATCCTCGATCAATTCTACCACATGATGTAGAACAATGAAAGAAGAATAATCAATATCTTGTGGTATCGACCAACGATAGTAAACCGTGTGTTCTCACGGTTTGGGTACGATCAGACGACGATTTTGCGGTATATCGGCAAATTTACCCAAACCAGATTTTAGCCGACGAAAGTGAAAAAGGCGGCTAAAACACAAAAAAGGAGGACATCAGCATGACCCGTTTCCCGAAAGAAATGACTGAAAATGGTATTCATTACACCCTGCATGGCGACTACTACTTTCCGGATCTCGATCTCCCGGATTCTCCTCGGCAGACTATCGGCCGCTATGGCCGGATGCGGAAAGCCTATCTGGAAGAGCATCGTCCCGGACTGTATGAACGGCTTCTTCTTTCCGGTAAGTTGTATGACCATCTGGCGGAAACAGATCAAGTCTGCCGGGATCGTATGGAACAGATAATCACCCGGATGGCCAAAGCTGAAGGAATCAACGAACAGCTGAAAGCATCGGATCAGCTGGGCTGGGTTTCCCGGATCAACAGTATTCATCAAAGTGCTGAGGAAATCATACTGGATGAACTGGTCTTTGCCTGAATCCGGATCGCCGTCTCTTCGGAGGCGGCTTTTTTATTTCTGTTTATCTGATCGCCAGCATGATCTCTTCACACAATATTGTCATAAAGAAATGCATTTATCGGGTCAATAAATCAATAATCAGTTCAATCACCATTGCTTGCATTGGATTATTGATTCATAATATGTTCGCTTGTGTAATTCTCATGCTTCAGCATTCTCGATTTCCTCCAGAATCTCCTTCATCTCGTCTTCTCTGCCGCGCCGCCGAGCATAGCGCATCATCTTTGAGGGTTCAATGTGATATGTCTCCATTGCTTGTTTCAGCACTTCAGGGTATTCTGATTTACTGTATGCCGATGAGATCAGTTTATCGCAATACATATCCACCAGCATTTTCTCCAGACAGATTTCGTGCGGCGCAGATGCAGATAACGGTGCTTCGGAAATCATATCTGTCACAACAATGCAATCCTTTTCCCAGTACAGGGCATAGTCTGCTTTTTTCGGCTTGTACAGCAAATGCGCATAACCAAGTTCCCGAAGGTGACGGAAAACAAAAATGCTGACGTCCTTTTCCGCTTGAATAAAAACTGTGTTTAGTGCAACCAAATGATTCAGAAAATCATTCATCAATGCTGTCTCAAACACCGTAAAGCGAACCGATGGATACTTATCTGATACTTGCGATATCAGTTTTGCTGCCAGATCAGAATAGGCCGGACGATACATTGGCTTTTCCCGCTCGTTTTGAACCACATATACATTGCGTGCAACCTTTGTTAGGTTCCCACTTTTAAGCATTCCGCAGACAGCCCAATGATAGGAGCTGTCGCGCATTTGTGGGTAGTTGTTTTTCAGCAGCTTGATTAATTCCTGATGGGAATAGCGATGCCCGGCTTCGAGTTTTTTAGAGGTCGCCTCATACCATTGCACGATTACTCACCTCCATTCTGCATTTCGGCAATTTCATATCAATATAGCCATAATACATTATATCGCTTCTGATTCACACAATCAATACACATCGGCAATTTCTAATGAATAGCCGATACTCACTGATAAGTTCTCCTCAACTGCTCAACTGCCCATTAGAAAAATGACTTTGTTGTGCTAGAAATCTCTTGATAATGGGTGGAAAAGAAAAAATAGTTATTCACGATTTGCCAAATCGCACTTGACTAATTTGCGTCAGAGTGATATATTAGAGACAGCCTTAATTGGAGGTGCTGTCCATGTTTATCGGCAGAGAGCGGGAACTTGCTTCCCTGAACAGATTATACAATTCCGGCAAGTTTGAGTTTGTGGTTCTTTACGGCCGCCGCCGTGTGGGAAAAACCGCACTGATCAACCATTTTATCGACGGCAAGCCCGCGATTTATTTCATGGGCGTCGAGAGCAACGCCAAGCAGAACCTGGAGAATTTCAGCAAAAGCATCATGGAGTATGCCAGCGGATATGAGGGGGATATGTCTTTCCTCTCTTTTCAGGCTGCCCTGGAAATGGTATTCAGGCTATCCGAGAAGGAGCGCCTGATCCTGGCCATCGACGAATACCCCTATGTGGCCCGCGCTTCCAAGAGCCTCGCTTCCACTTTGCAGCTGCTGATCGACAAATATAAGGAGCATTCCAAATTGATGCTGATCCTGTGTGGCTCGTCCATGTCCTATATGGAAGATCATGTACTGGCTTACAAAGCACCTTTGTACGGCAGGAGAACGGCGCAGATCAAGCTGCTGCCCTTTAATTTTGCGGAGACCTGCGGTTACTTTAAGAACTTCTCCGCTGAGGACAAAGCCCTGGCTTACGGGATCATGGGTGGCACTCCGCAATACCTTCTACAGATGAGCGACAAGCTCAGCATCGAGGAGAATATCAAAAACACCTTCCTGGACGCCACTTCCTCGATCTATGAGGAGCCCATAAATCTGCTGAAACAGGAGGTCCGGGAGCCGGCCATCTATACAGCCATCATTACCGCCATTGCCACCGGATCATCCCGCATGTCGGAGATCTCAGGCAAAGTTGGCGAAGACACCAACGTCTGCTCCACCTACCTGAAAAACCTGATCACGCTGGGCATCGTGCAAAAGGAGCTGCCTTACGGAGAGAAAGCGTCAAAAAAGGCGATCTATTTCATCGACGACAACATGTTCCGCTTCTGGTACCGGTTTGTGCCGGAGAATGCTTCCCTGATCTCCCGCGGCGCAGCAGACCTGGTATATCAACGCATCGAACCGTACCTTTCCGACTACATGGGCAAGGTGTTTGAGGAAATCTGCAAGCAATACCTTTGGAAGCTGCTGCTGAGCGGAAAGTCCCCGGTGGAATTCACTTCCCTGGGCCGCTGGTGGGGCAACGATCCTGTCCATAAACGACAGGCAGAAATTGACATTATGGGCGAGCAGGACAAAAATACCGCCCTCTTTGCCGAATGCAAATGGACCAACGAAAAAGTTGATCTCGGCGTGCTGGAAACGCTGATAGAGCGCAGCAACCTTTTCGCTTATCAGAAAAAGCATTTCTTTCTCTTCTCGAAGTCTGGATTTACAAAGGGATGTATCGAAAAAGCAAAGCAGTTAGGGAATGCGACATTGAAAACATACGCCGATATGATACATGATAAAGGCGATTGAAAGAAACCGCCTGTAATGAATGGGGAAATTTAAAACTACAATAAGCAGATGTATTGTGAACACTGTGGTAATTCGTTGGATATTGAAGCAGAAAGTATTAAGGAGTAACGCACATGGCATCATTAACACATGTCTGTATGTGGTCCGATCATGGCTGGAAACGGATTACAGCAGAGCAGGCAGCCAGGTTACATCCAGGCGGAACTGTATCTGCTCGCAGCGGGCTTTTTATGTGCGAACTCTGCGGACAATACGTTACGCTTACTGATGGCGACATTAATGTACGCTATTTCAAACATAGTGCGTATGAAAAAAGTAAAGATTGTCCTGAACGTACATTTGGGTCCGGATACACTCCCTCTTATAGCTCGCAAGAGCACGATTTGCCAATCCGCATAACAAGTATATCATCATCTTCTTACAGGTTTGAGCTTGGTTTGATTCGTGCCCCAATAAGTTCTCTTAGCAAAGACTTTCGCATTGAAATCAAACCAAAGGGGGCCTCTGACGTATCCTTTGTTTTCGCCAAAGAACGGCTGAATTCTGATAGTATAACCTATCTTCCGATCGGTGATAGACCGTTTGAAAAGTATGCGCTCAATTTCAAAAACGGCAATGATCAAATTCGTGAATTCTGGCCGGCGGAAATCAATGGTATAGATCCGGAAGGAGCATTATTTGAAAAAAGCTCTGGGCAAAAGCTTTCATATGATGCTGATGTTGAGATCGGGAAAGAATACTATCTATTAAAACGCGGCCACCTGTATGTGAAAGCATATAACGGCATAACCATACGAGAAATCCTGCAGAAGCGAACCGGGTGGGAAACATGGAGCCTATATGAGATTTATGCGGCAGAATTTAACGAAGCCGCTGCTCGGTTCTATCTTGACTTTCATTGCCGCTTGACTGAGCATCCTGTTTCACTGCACCCGGTATGGCCGCTATTCATCGAAGGAAATTATGTAATTAAACACAATCAAAACAATATGTACATGCTGGTCGAAGGCAACGTGTCAGCGGTCAAAACCTTCCCTTCTGTAGCTTTGCGTCAGTTGAGTCATAATTCATCGCAAACCAGACTGTACGAGGTATCGTGTGCCGGAAGGCAGCAGTTAATTTCTGCCGGTCGAACACGGGCATTACAATACACATACCTTTGGAGAGAGCCGCTTGATCAGATGGGCATGGTGCCAGAAGTATCGGTTACTGACCTTACGGGCGGTGCAGTTGCTTCTGGTGAAGCGAATATCTTACCTCACAATAAAACGCTGCGTATCAAATCATCATTTGACGGAGAACTTATTATTTCCAACAAAAGCCATGTTGTAGATAAGCGAAAGATAACAGCTGATAAATACATGGAACTGGACGGGTTAGCCTTTGGTATCAGCATTCAAATTATGATCGGCTTTGATGTCATTTGGCAGATTAACTTTAAAAAGCAACGGTTAATCAGGATCAACGAAGATGTCGAAATGCTAAAGCATATTACCAACGTATCCGGGGTAGCAATCCCAGCCCCGCATTCTTTACGCAATATATTAGCAGGCATGCGCTCCTATCCAACAATATGCCGATGGATACGAATGTGTATAAAGAATAATGCCATAGATGAGCAGGCATACCGCAGATTGCAAGAGACCTATCGCCGCATGAATATGAATGGATAAGGAGAATCGCTATGAATTACATTGAACTCCTCACTCAGGAAGAAAAGGTAAACCTCTGCGGAATCATGGGGGGAAGAGATTTCAAGGAATTGTTCAAACACAACGAACGAGAATTTCAGAAAATACGAAAAGGATTCAGGGCTAAATCCTTAACTGAAGAACTTGCGTTATCAATTGCAATCGCTAATGTGGACAAGCCCTTTATTGCATCATGGGTCAACACAAGGGTACAGATTTGGCTTGATGAAATACATGAAAATATAACAAAACTTGAAGGTGAAGGTTCTGCGCATGATATTGCCCTGGCAACAACGATGCTGGATTCCTTCTTTTCACATGACGTTGATTTGTACCTCAAGCTCGCTGGAATTACAATGGATGAAGTCTCCCGAACTGAGCTTCGTACAACAATGGAACGTATTGAATCTGACCGTGCTAAAGAAGAAAAGGACGCCGATCGAATTAAAGCATTAGAGGAAGAGAAACAACGTTTGCTCTGTCAAATAGAAGATTGCCATCAAAGCGCCAGTCTGCTAAAGACTGAATACGAGCAAAGGATTCAAGAGATAGAACAAGAGAAGAAGGATTTAGAGTCTTCTTTGGCTGCGGCGCAAGAGAAGATTTCAGAATTGCAAACATCTCTAACCGTTGCCAAAAGTGATGAGAGCAGCCACCTTTCGCAATACGACGATACCGATATTTCTTCTCTGCCCCCGGTTGGCAGCGAAGAAACCATTTCTTTGTGCAATGTGATTTCTGACTACAGCGGACAGAAATGGCTTATACGTTTTGCTGATTTGAGCCACAATGGACACTATCACATGTTCCATAGAAATGAAGAACTCCCACCCTACTTTTCAAATAGGGATAAAATCTTCTATAAGGACGGCCCTTCCACTGACGGCTTTTATGGAATCTGGTCGTGGTCTGCAATTCCAAACGAAAAGGATCCTTCCAAGGATTATATTATATCAAAATACAATGTTAATCTTGATGCCATTGAAATAGCTACTATTCCAGAAGCCTCCTCTCTTGAAGAATTGATTCACCTGTTAAAAGACGGGTTTGTATACCAGCCACATAGTAGAAGAATCATGTTTTCTTTATACGCATCCAAAGGGCAATACATGGGCATTCTGTGCAGCATAAAGGAACTCAATGTTACCAATGGAAAGGTCTCCTTTGCTGAAGATTGCATCGAAGTACCAGTTTACGAATTCAACAGTGACAATATATTGCGTTTAGAAAACGGCCTATCTTTTTATAGAAATGCGTTTGCCGGTCTTCCGAATAAACTTTATCAGTTAAAAAGCCCACTCGATATTGTAAAGAATATTGTTTTCTCATCCATTTCTTGGGCAACCTATAAAACAAGAGGATATACTCGTGCTGAGTATAGAAGTTTCAAGGATTTTCTCGGTGCGATTCCGGTAGAAGATATAATACAGCTGTCTCTTATACACATCTCCGAGCCCACGAGACAGGCAGAAATCTCG
>ERZ1026989.98-NODE-98-length-26405-cov-6.091537_pt1 | contig 26405 bp, 15 predicted proteins | sample MGYA00519250_ERZ1026989 | MGnify/ENA primary metagenome ERZ1026989 (study PRJEB26926, sample SAMN06164542) | human gut metagenome | biome: ENVO:00009003; feature: ENVO:2100002; material: ENVO:00002003 | host: Homo sapiens | place: USA | collected 2012 ... | reverse complement strand
GATTTCTGCCTGTCTCGTGGGCTCGGAGATGTGTATAAGAGACAGCAGAATAATTATGGCGTTAAGAGGTACAAACGATGGCTAGAAAAAACATATTGGACATTACGGCGCAAAAATTCGCGGCCAAAAAACTGGCGCTGCGGCGCATGATTTTGCGCAAGCTGGCAACACGGCGTCTGGCGGCGAGAAAAACGGCGGCACTCGGCATGGTTATGCTGCTGCTCGGCGGCTGCCACGTTGCGCAGCTGACGACGCTTTACACTGACGAGACATCGGTCGAGGAAAACGGCATCCGCTATGATGCGGCACACAGGCCGATTACAGGCGTGTATCAGAAATATGCCGACAATATGCAGCTGCAAGAAGAAATCCACTATGTCGACGGGAAAATCAGCGGTTTGTACAAAGCTTATGACCGTGACGGGTCGGTTTTGCTGGAAGCGTATTACAAAAAAGGGCAGCCGCACGGCAAAACTGTGGAATATTATCCTGACGGCGCGGAAAAAGAAGTCTGCTATTATCGCAAGGGCAAACCCGAAGGCGGAGAAATTGCCTATTATCCGAACGGCGATCTCAGACGCAAAGGAAGCTACCTCAGAGGCAAAAAGAACGGTGTGTTTGAAGAATATTACAAAAACGGCGCTGTCAAGACATCCATAACCTACCGCAGGGGAAAGCTCCACGGCCCGTCCCGCCTCTATACGCCGGGCAACCACCTCATCAGCTACACGGAATACGTCAACGGCAAACGCGAAGGACCGGCCTTTTCCTATTATGACAACGAGCAGCCGAAAGTTTTGGCGTACCGCAAAAATGACAAGCTGGACGGCACGGCCAAAGAATTTAACCGCAGGGGCGAACTGGTGCGCGTGGTTACCTATAGGGACGGCGAGGAAATTAAGAGCGTAAAATTTTAAATTTTCAGTTGCATAGCGCCTTTTTCGGCTTATACTGGGATTATAGACGTAACTTTTGACGAGAATTGAGTATGACTGCGAGCAAAAAGCAAAAACCTGACGTTTCATTTGTCATGACGGTTTATAACAAAGAATACTATCTGCCGGCGGTGCTGAAAGCGCTTTTGAACCAGACAGGGCTCAAAAATCCAGAGTATATTTTCGTCGATGACCTTTCCAAAGACCGCTCGGTCGAGATTATTGAGGAAATGACACGCGGGATTGAGAACGTTACCATCGTCAGAAAAGACAAGAACGAGGGCATCAGCATCTCCATTAACCGCGGCATAGCCCTCGCCCGCGGCGAATGGGTGCGAATGCTGGATTCAGACGATATTTTTCCGCTCAATTCGACAGAGAAGATGCTGGAGCTTGCCAACAAGCACCATGCGGATATGGTTTACGGTCAGTTTACCAAAACAGGCAAAGAGCCGATGGAAATTGCAGCGGAAATGATGCCGGACGATTTTGACTATTCTTACAAAAAAGACGCGTTGCGGGCCGTGCTTAAAGGGAGGTTTACCCGGATGGGGCAGCTTATCCGCCGCTCGGTTCTGCAAAAAGCCGGCGGCGCGGATACGCGCGTGTTTATTCAGGACGAGAGCATTCCGCTCCGGGCAGCGCGTTTTGCCGACGGTATTGTCAAAATGTACGCCAACGTGGTGCTGGTTCCCAAAGAAACCAACAACCTCAGCAAAAATACCAACCAGCTGGACAACGACCGCTTTTTTGCCCATTACAACCTGCTGCTCGACTATTTTGACAGCATGGACAAAGATACGGCGGCGATTATTTATCTTAAGGCTTTGTCGGCAAACTGGAAATACGTCAAAAAGAATTTGGAACATCCGTATTGGACAGCGGACTTTTTCCGCTACATTAAGGCCAAACTGTTTCATCCGCAGCCGGATTTTGCTTTTCTGGAACAGCTGGGACACAGGTTCTTAAGCCTTTCCGATGTATTGCGCTCCAAAGGAACGGCTGAAGACTGAAAAGGGTACGGCGGTGCAAGCGAAAGAGCCGGAGCGGATGCGGCGAAGGGCAGCCAACAACCAACGGCGCAGCGCCATATGGAAGCAGGGGCGCTATTTTTTCGTATCCGGGTTGGCGGGGCACAGCTTTTGAAACAGTTCTTCCCACTGGTTCATTAAGATTTCCGGCGCATAGGCTTTCATATCTTCGTGCGCGTTGTGCCCGAATTTTATACGCAGCTCTTTATCTTTCATCAATATTTTCAATTTGGCGGCGAAATCGTCAACATTATCGGCAAGGAAGCCGTTATGCCCGTTGACAATAATCTCATTGACCGAATGGGCGTCTTTAAAGCCGATATGCGGCAGACCGATGGACATGGCATCGGCAATCGCCAGGCTGAACCCTTCGCTGGCACTCGGAAAAGCGTGAATGTCCGCACGGCGGTACAGCCCTTCGACATCCTCAGTATACCCCATCAGCGCTACCTGCCCCGTCAGGTTGTGTGCCCTGATAAAATCGTTGATTTCCTTTTCATATTCAGGATATTTGCGCATCCCCCAGATTTCCACTTTCCAATCGGGAAATTCCGCGGCGATTTTGGCGAACGCCTCGACCAGCAAGTGCGGGCGTTTGGTCTTTTTCTCAATCCGCGCGACATAGATAATACGTTTCTTTTCCGCGGACAAGTCGGCCATTTCATTTTCGGCATACTGTTTGACGGGATTGGCAATACGGACGACGTTTTGCGGCGCAAAAAACGGGTCTATCTCCTTTTTATACGAGTTCATCAGCACCTGCCAAGTGTTTATCCGGGCAAAGCTCTGACGGCAAAACGCGCGCGACAACGGATTTTTGTGCAGAACCTTATCCAAAATCATCGGCGGATAACCATGCACCATCTGCACTATCGGAATATTATGATGTTGAAAGCGGGTTACGTTATACAAATCCACCGGAAAATAGCAGATGATGACATCGGGCTTTTCGGCTTTTATCAGACGGTCAAACAGGTGCCACGACGGCAGCGCCTTGCAGCGGATACGGCGCCAGAAATTCTGCAGCGGCGAAGATGTTTTGCCGTTGACATTGGCAAGGCGAACCCCCGGCTCCAATTCATGCCCCGGCGCGGAAACGCCGAGTTTGCCGTAAGTATCGCAGGCAATGACTACCTCATGCCCGCGTTCATGCAGCAAATTGGCAAAATAGGCAAGCCAGTTGTTGTTGAGCACGTTACGGTCGCGCACCAGCATAATCTTCATGATATTTTCCTTTTTGTGAACAATTTAAAAAAGCCGAACGAACGCGGCACCGCCCAAAACGATATGCTGACTTCGTTGACGTTAAGGGCTTTGCAGATGCCGATGCGATGATGCCCCTGCAGCAGCTGGTCCTTGACACCGAACTTGCGGTTGAGCATAACCAGCATCGGGCTTTTGGCATCGTAACCGTTGGCCTTGATGGAATTATACAAATCGCTGTAACGGCGATGCGCCTCTTCGCGGCTTATCTGCCATTTTTTGTTGGTCCACTGGTAAGCATTCTGCTCGTTACGTTCGCCGCGGGTAATATTGTTGGCGAGCAGGCAGGCCAGCGTTGTCGTATAGGTTGACGGAAAAACCGAGTAAAATTTCCGCTTTACCGGCTTAATCAGATTGATGAAAAACGCCTGCCACGCCGGATACGAGCGATAGGCAAACCGTACCGGCAGAAAATCCCCGTCCGCGGCAGCAGAAACGGTTTCAGCACCCGACAGCAGCATGTCAGCGGCCGGAACAACTTCTTTATCGCCTGATGCCGCGGCGGCATCGGCATTAAGCAGGACGGTAATTTCGCGGGAGGAAACCTGCGGAGCGGCTGTTGCGGAAAGGACGGGGGCAGCGCTTTTTGCCGCGGGTGACAGTGAGGCACCGGGAGCGGCGGAGAAAGCCTGCGGAGCGGCGCTTGCGGCGGAGAAAGCCTGCGGAGCGGCGGTTGCGGCAAGGGAGCCTGAGATATTGCCGTTTATCTCGGCGACACGGGACAGCCTTTTTAATTCCGAAGCTTTGATAAGGTAAATTTCCGACGACAGAGCCAGCTTTTTCATGTTTTCTACATCTTTTGATTATAAAATACGACCGTTTTTTCTATCATATCCGCACCTGATGGCGGGCGCAATAACTATCTGAATATATCAACATTTATTTCGGCTGAACTTCGGTTGAGGTGATGAATTTAAACGGTCGTATTTTTTCAGCACCGTTTTATTGACATCAACCTTTTGAAAACGAGGAGTTTTTCAGGATTATGAAAGCGATGAAAATCGTACATTGCGCCTATTTCAAGACTTTGCGGCTCAGAGGCTGTTTCTGGGCAGGCATGGCATACAAGCTTAACAACGGGCTGACCCGCCTCGGGCATCAGACCGTTTGCTATAACGACAGGGAAGCGGCGCGTGCCCTTGCGCTGTTCGGCACCAAAACGCCGTGGAGCGTGCGCAAAACCAATGACAATTTTTACCATTACTGCCTGGATTTCCGTCCCGACGCCATTATACTCGGGCATGCCGACATCATAACGGCGGAAACGCTTTTGAAAATCCGCGACAAAGTACCGGGCGTCAAAATCCTGCAATGGAATGTCGACTGCATCAACCCGTACACCGACTGGGGCGAGCATAACATCGGCAACATCAAAAGCAAGCTTGATGCGGTTGACTTTTCGCTGACAACGACCGCCGACAGGAAACTGCTGCGGCAGTTTGACCCCATCCGGCACAATGTCGGCTTTATCCCCAATCCGGTGGATAAGGGAATTGAAGACGGACAGACCTTTGCCAATCCGGCACCAATGTATGACCTGTTGTTTGCCGCATCGCCGGTCAAGCTGCGCGAATTTGGCGGAAAGATGGCCTATGGCAGGGAAATTGCCGATTTTTTGCAACGGCGGGCACCGGAAAACCGCTTTTTATTCCCGCGGATTTCATCTCCGATGCTTAACGGAACCGTTTATTTTGATACCCTGAAACAAGCGGCCGGCGTTTTAAACCTTTCGCTCAGCAACCACGACTATCTCTATTCTTCCGACAGAATGGCACACGCAATGGGCAACGGCTGCCTGACTTACATTGACAGGCATACCGGTTTCGGCGACCTGTTCGGCGAAGACGAAGCGGGATTTTTCAGTTCAGCGGAAGAGCTGATTGAGCAAATCGAAAGATTCAGAAAATTTCCCGCGGAACGGGCAAAAACCGCAGAACGCGGCTGGCGGCATTATCATGTCCTGTTTAACGAAACGGCGGTTGCGGGGTATGTTGCCGCCCTGCTCGGCGGGAACTTCAACGCGGCGGATTATCCGTTTCCGACGCTGCTGCAGGCAGAAACCGGAGCAGCAGAAACCGGGGCATAAGCTGCGGACACATTTTTTTAACATAACCTTTCATTTTCCGGAGACTGGACTGATATGACTAAAACTTTTAACGTTATCTGCATCAAATGGGGAACTTATTACGGTGCCGAAGACGTCAACAAACTCTGCGCGGCAATTAAACGCAATACCTCTTATGATGTTAACTTTTACTGTTTTACCGAGCGGACGGAGGGACTGAACGAGGATATTATTTCCCGGCCGCTGCCGGTGCTCAATGTGGCGCCGGAGCTGGTTTTCGGTAATCACCGGAAGGCTTCGGGACTGTGCGACGACAATCTGGCGGACTTGCACGGACAACGGGTGTTTTTCTTTGATCTCGACTCGCTGATTGTCGGCAATCTGGACGAACTTTTCGACTACCCGCAAGGCAACGAAGTTTACGCGATTAACGACTGGGCGCACCGCCGCGGCAAAAAGGCTAATCAGGTTGCGCAGGCGAGCTGTTATTCGTGGGTGGTCGGCACGCTCGGATTTATCAAACAATATTACGAACGGCACGCGGAAGAGGTTATCCGCACGTTTGGCACGGCAACACAACAGTATATGTCTGCAATGATTATGCAAAAATACGGAAAAATCAATTTCTGGCCGGATGACTGGTTCAAAAGTTTCCGGTTCCACTGCCTGCCGCACCCGCTGCTGCGCTACTTCGCCGAGCCAAAGCTGCCGGACATCAAAGGGCTCAAGATGGTCGCGTTTCACGGCGAACCCGGCATTGCCGAAGCCCTGCGCGGAGTCTGGTCGACAAACCCGAAGTCCGACAAATATCCGCGCGGCTGGAAGAAACTCTACAAGCACCTGCGACCGGCAACATGGATTGCCGATTATTGGAAATAGCGGAAAAGACGGCGATTTCGGAGAGAGAGGGCTATCGGAAACGGCGGGAGAATTGGCTATTCCGGCGGCGATTATCGGAAACGGCGGAAAAATTGGCTATTCCGGGGAAGCCGACTGCCGGAAATAATGGGAGAAGACACCTCTGACGGGCGGCAACTGCCGGAAACAGCGGGCGGACGCCTATACAAAGGGCGGGAGGGATAACCGGGTTACTTCCTTATCTCGCCGAGGCACTCACCCATTTTAACCGGGGTGCCGTTTGCCAGCCCCTTGGCGAACTTAACCTTCCCTTTCGGGAAAACACATATCACCGTGCTGCCGAGCAGAAAACGCCCAAGTTCGGCACCTTTGGCCAAAACGATGTTATCTTTGGCATAGTTGTAAACGGTAACTTCCTTTCCGGCGGACGGCGCAACCAAACCGGTAAATACTGTCGCAATGCTGGCAACGATTGTCGCACCGACCAGAACGACGGCAAAACGGCCGATTTTTTCGTTATTGAAAAAACATACGACGCGTTCGTTACGGGCAAAAAGATTGTCCACATTGCGCGCGGTCAGCGGATTGACCGAAAACAGTTCGCCGGGGATAAACAGCATCTTTTCAAGTTTGCCGTCCAACGGCATATGTACGCGGTGATAATCGCGCGGAGAAAGATAGGTGGTGGCGAAACTGCCGTTTTCAAAATATGCGGCATCTTCCCGATTTCCGCCCAACAGAGCCTCCAGGCTGTAGTAATGCCCCTTGGCCTGCAAAACGGCATCTTTGTAAATTTCCCCCAGTTCGCTTATCGTGCCGTCAGCCGGTTCCGCCAGTGCATTTTCATCGCTGACGACGGGACGCGCATTTTTTTTCAGCTCGCGGGTGAAAAAGTCATTGAAGCTTTTGAATTTTGCAATGTCCTGTATTTTGGCATCTTTCATGTCGACATTATAGTATCTGATAAAACGCTCAATCAGAAACGCCGTCCCCTGCCCCATTTCGGCGGCAGCCAGTTTGCCGACGGCGCGGGACAATAGTTTCTTAGGCATAAAATACTGGATTTTTACTTTGAACTCGTCTGATAAGGCGGACATGATGCTTTTTCTCCCTAATGATAAAACGGTGTCAGTTTAACAAACAGCGGCAATTTGTCAACGGGAATGTCTTTTCCACGCACAATTCGTTCGCCCAAACATATACGACCACAGATGAAGAATGCACGGGACAAGAATGCAGGCACAGACGAGAACAGGCTTGGCCTTAGAGCGCCGACACAGACGAAAAATGTGCGGAGCTGAGAGTTCCGGCACAAATGAAGAACGTGCAGAGCTCAGAAAGTTCCGGCACAAATGAAGAATGTGCAGAATCGAGAGTTCCGTTAAAAATGAAAACATACGGCGGTGAAGCCGAATGTGCAACGCCGCATAAAAAAAATCGGGGACAAGCCCCGATTGATTTGCCTAAAACCCTGCCGGAGGAAGCCCCGCGGCAAAAGCTTCAGTTAAGCACAATGCCCTGCTCTTTCAGCTTTCCCTGCCGGAAAAGCCGTATCCCGTGCTGGATATCAAAGAGATACTGCAAAAACAGTTTGCGGCAGCTGGCTTCTTCGCCGATACCGCAATGCAAAGCGTGCTGCGCCGTCAGATACAGCCTGACAATGGTTTCTTCGCTGCTGTTGCGTCCGGAAAAAGCCCAACCGCCGATGTTAAAACTGTTGACGGCCAGCAGTTCCCGCTCCTGAGCAGAACCGTTCAGCCTTTTGTACATGATGTCAAAGACTTCCCCGGTTTCGTCATTGGCAAAGTCAAAGACATAATGCATATCCAGAAACATATTGAGGATAAATTCGCGGCTGAAGTGCCGGACGCACAACTTGTTGACGTACGGCCAGGCGCAGATGTCCAAATCAGTTTCCTGCTTAAACACGATAGCGTTGACTATTTCCATAAAACGGACGTTCAGATCGTCATATCCAAGCCGGAAAAACTTTTCGGCAACAGCCGGGGACGGAACCCGACGCCTGGTTTGAACAAACGAGTGAAGTTCCGTTTCTTCGTTCTGGCCGACATAAGATTCCAGAAAGACGAAGGTTCCGCTGTTACGCAGAAAATCGCAATATGTTCTGGGCGACTGCTGCCACAAATCCAGAATCTGGCAGGCATTTTCATAAGAGAGGGCTTCTGCATGCAAAAGCAACTCCCGACTTTCTTTATAATCCATATCTAAAAAATTTTGGTTAGGGCTTTATGATAACGCGCCCGATAAAAACTGTCAAGCTCAAATTAGACAAAACAACAAAAAGGACAAAATTTGCTTGAATATTTATTTTTTCCGTTTATGATAGCGGCGTTAAAAGTCTTATTATGCCAATACAATATTATTGCTTTGATATATTATGAAGTATATTTTTGGTAATAACTGCATTTGCAACAAGAACGGTGCAAGACGGCAGGCAACATCCTGAGTCAAAACGGCAATGGCGCCTGAAGCCGTTTTTTGCGACGACGGCGAAGCATTGTTTCGGTACAGGTTTTGCAGACGCGGACACGCCTTTATGAAATTTTAAGCAGATAAGACTTTATTTTTTTGTATATATGTTTAACGTTTAATAATTTTTTTTATGAAAAAGAAAAGTTTTTTTCTGCAGACGTTCCGCTTTTTGCGGGCTTTCCGTTTTTTGCAGACGTTCCGGCTTCTGCCGGCTTTCGGGTACGGAATACCGGCTGCCGCGGCTTTGGTTCTGGCGGTGCTGATGTTTGCGGGGTGCGACGGTGCCGAAAAGGCAATTTTCAGCATGGAAGATGATGACATCATGCTGATTTCTTATGACTACGAGTGGAAAACCGCTGTGGCTGAAGACACGGTGTTTATGACCTGCGCACAGCAATTAGTTTACAGTTCCGGCGGTACAAGGCATACGCTGACGCCGCAGGCACGGCTTAAACTCTGGCCGGCGAAAGACACTATCCTGTTTAACAAGACAGACAGTCCGGTGCCGGCTTTGGAGAACGAAACAGGCGATTCTTCCGTTTCCGGCACGCTTCCGCAGCGCCACCACATCGAAAGGCTGTTTTCTTTTAAAGACGGCCAGACGATTTCGGCAGAGATTGAATACGAAAGCTATGCTCTTGCCTCCGGTTCGGATTTTTCCGGCACAGGCAAAACCGCCCTGCCCTATATGAAAATCGACGCGCCCGTTTTTCTCAGCTCCCGAGCGGAGGAAATTCCGGGTTCGGACGGATGTTTCAGGGCCGAGGCGGATTTTAATGCCGTCTGGAGCGTTTACGGACAGGAGGACACAGGCGCGGAAAAGCTGACCGCCGCTTATGTCAAAAAAAGCACTGATGCGGCAGATGAACTCCTTCGCACCGAATACGGCAAAGGATGGGAATGGAACAGCGCTTCTTCCTTTACGCTTTATGTTGAAAAGACCGAAACATGGAGCCTGTCGGGTACAAAACGCCAAAAATTCCAATCGCCGGCACTTTCTTTTGCATTTGAGGGCAAAGAAGACAGAACGCTGGAGGTTGCAAACTTTGACTTTAAGGCTTCTGCCGAGATGCAGACAAGCCGAAAGGATGACATCAGCGGCAACGGCTGGACTCTCAAAAAAGGAACGGTTACGCAGACGATAAGTTTCAGTAACGGTTCTGACGCTTTCAGCGATGTTTTCAGTTATCCCGCCTATGAAGCAGGGTACGCCCTCGACGGGCAGACTTTCGGGTTTGACCTGACTGCGGTTTTCAATGAAACGCACAGCCTAATCCCGAACGGCGAAAATTCTGCCAAAAACACCACGGAGGCGACAGTTTCCCTGCTTGGAAAGAGTTTCGGCGCTTCCGTCGTTACTCTGCTGGTCAAAAAAGGCGGCTCGCCCGATCCGAACCCTGATCCTGACCCAGAGCCGGATCCCAACCCCGACCCGGTTCCCGGACACGGCAAAATTTTTGACTTTGCGGTTACCGCCGTGCTTGACGTCGACGGATTAAGCCACAAAGGCAACATCACCAAAAAAGCCGTCGTCATCCGTTTTGAAGAAGGGTACAGTTTCGGCGTCTGCGCTTATGAAGAAGCATTTCCTCAGGAAATGACCTATGTGCAGAGCGGCTATACCGGCTTTAATTCCGCAGCACAGCAACGTGCCGGAGCCGCATTCAGGCTTGCCCGCGCAGTTGACGCCGCTGACGGCGGAATTGAATGGTATGCGGAAGACAACTCGCTGATTGCCGGCGTCGACGTCCTTACCTGCAAAATCCTGGGCTGGAAGAATATTGTCAACAAGCGTTATTCCTCTACGGTCAACGGCTACAAAGGCAGCTATTCCCAAGACCGCTACACCCTGACGCTTACGGCTCCCGACGGAACGGTCAGGACGTATAAGTCAGGCAGCAAGTAGCTTTTTTTAATCCCCGGACACTGCATTGCAACATGCATGCTCCGGGGATTTTTTTTGCCAGCATATCGCTTTTTAACCGGCTTTCAAAAAAATTGCCAAAATGCGCACAAATAATGTTGATTTTTTGTTTATAACATGGTATAAAGGTCTTATACTTTGATTTAAAAAACTGAATTGAGGTTTTGGATGCCAAGCTTTAGCAGAGGAAACGACGGATTGGACAAAGAATATTTTGAAGAGCTGCAGGAAAAATGCCGCTTTCTCGGAATTTCGCTCAAGGAAAAGGATTTCAGGAAAAATCCCGACAAATATATTGAGGCCGCCCGCAACTACGACGAACGGGTCAAAGACTATCTGCATGAGCGCCAAGCCCGCCTGAAAAGCCTGCAGGAACAGTTTGCCAGAGAAGACAATATTCCCGCCTTTATGGCGCTCGGCAAAGCCCGCATGGTTTTGACCGGAGAAGTTCACCGGCAGATGCTTGCGGAAAAAATGGCCGAAACAGCCTTTGCCAAAATCGAGGAAGAATACAATTTCAGCGTCAAAGACCTGCACAATAAACGCAACCGGGACAAGTTTGAGCGGTTGGCCTATGCGTTTGCGATTTCTCCCCAAGACCTTGCGAACCAGCTTCAGGACGCCGGCAACATCGGCGAAGCTTTGAAAAATTCAGACTACCAAAAAGAATTTCTGCAGCTTGCCTTTGACAATGATGCCGTTAAAACAGCAGCGGAGGCAATGGCAGCCTTTTCTCCTCTCCACCCAAGCAATGGAACGCTAATGCTTCAGGCTGCGCGCGACGAGGCCGGCAGAATACGCTTTGCCGAATTACAGGCAGAATTACAGGCAGTTGCAGCCGAAAATACGGCAGCAGCGACAACCCGAAATGCCGCCAGTACTGACGAGACGATTGTTGCCGACAGGACGTCCGTTTCCGACAGGACGTCCGTTTCCGGCAGAACGCCTGTTTCCGACAGAACTCCCGTTTCTGACAGAACGGCGGCAGTGCAGCCGGAGAATGCTGCTGCGGCAGGAGAAAAAAAGGCAGCCAACCTGCTTGCCGAATTTGCCCGCTACAAAGACAACCAAAACGGCCGTTCCCTTTTAGAGCAAAATGCCAAAGCGCTCAATAAAAAAGCTAATTTCGTTTATCTGGAACGGACGCTTGACACATTCGACCTGCACGGACAGGCGGCAAAAGATTTTCGCATGGCTTTGTCCCGCCACAAAGGCAGCCTGAAAGATTTCTTGGAACATTATGAGCAGACATCGGTTTCTTCCCGGCAAAGCCAAACGACAAACTCCGCCAGCCGAAACGGCGAAAGGCAAAGTGACGCCTATGCGCCGCAACCGGCGGACAAGCAGCGCGTACAAGAGTCAAAACAGCAGAAACAGGCCCGTCGGGAAGCCGAGAAACAACGCAAGGAAAGCGAGAAAAAACGCAAAGAGGCCGAAAAGCAGCGCCGCAAAGAACTGAAACAACAGCAGAAGGAATTGGCCAGACAACGGCGGGACGCCGAGAAACAACGCAAGGAAGACGAGAAAAAGCGCAAAGAGGCCGAAAAGCAGCACCGCAAAGAACTGAAACAACAGCAGAAGGCTCTGCGGAAGGCGCGGTTCCGCTCATGGCTGGGACGCTTAAAATCCCGGGCAGGAAGAACAAAGCAGGCGATTATCGAAACCATTGCCGCCGTTTACCACAGTGCGTCTGCTCCCGTCAAAATGACGGCAGAAAAAGCGCGGAAGCTTTTTGCGCCAAAACAGAAAGAGCAACAAGCACCGAAACAGACGGTAAAGATGCAGCCGGTCAAGACGGCAGAAGGGTTAGAGCTCGGCACACAGCAAAAAATCAGGACAATTACGCTGAATGTCGAAAATTATAAAACACAAAAACGCCAGGAAAAGAAAGCTAAAATTATTGAATTTAAGCAGAAAGTCCGTGAAAAAAGCAAAAAGACCCTGAAGTATGCAGCTATCAGCATTCCGCTGGCCGGAATGGGCTATCTCGGCTTCAAAGGCATGCAAAATGCCGGCCCTGCTTTTGATTTCAGCAAAATTTCCATGACTACCGACACGTTTACCCTGCCGCAGGAAGTTCTGAACAAGGCGGCGACCTATTATGCCAGCGTCAACGAAGCCTTCGGCCTTCAGGCACAGGATTTTTCCATAGCCGAGCCGGACCTGAGCTGGAGCGCGTTTATGAACCCGCCGGAGCAGCCTATTAACGAAGCGGACTATGTAGTCCCCGTACCGCTCATTCAAAACGACAAACTGCACAACGTCCCGAATATTGACTTTTTCAACCTCTGTTTCAGCAAAAGCAACGAAACATACGGAAGCGGCGGAAAATACGGCGTCAGCAGAGAACTGTATGCCAAATTTATGCGCAACCAAAAAGCCACGGCCAATTTTTACCACGTCGGCAGCTACGGCAGCCTTTCGTTTGACGAAGCGCGCATCATCGCCAAAACCGAGATATTCGACAAATACGGCATTGCCTATATCCAAAACCGCAGTATGGGCGCCTATCTGTATTATGCCCTGATGAAAAACCAGGACAAAGGCGGTTCCGTTGCCGCAATCGCCTCCACGATAACCGATTTTTATGATTTGAACGGGAAAACGCTGCCAGACAGCCAGAGACAGGCTCTGGAAAATCTGAGCCTCGGCCGGGACGTCAATACCGATGACTGGCACGAAATGATTGCGGCAATTAACGCAACGGCATCTGACCAGACGCAGGAAAACAACCTGTATGCTGCCATCCAGCAAAGCCAGTTCAATGTGCCGGTTCCTTATGACGCAGCAAATGCCGAAGAAATTGCCCGACAGGCGGTTATCAACTCGAGTTTCGCTTATGAGCCGACGCTTGATTTAGACGGACAGACCGGCATTCCTATGCTGGACAATGAAGATTTCAATCTGTTTGCGGATAACCCTTTTCTGACGGAAATATCCCATGAAACCACCAATGCCGACAACGAAAAAGAAATCATGGAAGCCCAAAAACAAAAGGATATGGAAACGTTTTGCAAAATTTATGCGCAATGCAGTTACAACAACGTTATCAGGCTTTCTTACGGAGAAAAGCGCCAAGCTTTTGACGCTGCAAACAAAGCCCTTGCCCGGCAGGGAATTTACGGCAAAATCGACCGCGGGCTTTACTGCGCGGGAATGAGTATGGCCAGCTTCTGCCAGGCATACGAAATCTTCAAAAAGGAAAATCCCGAAAGCTTTGTCGGCGAAGCCGTCGGCAGCATTATTGAAAAATGCAAAATCAGCGCTCACAGTACAACCGGTATGCGGGATATATACAAAAAATACTCCAACCGCATTATCTATTCGGAAAATCTGGAACGCGACATCAAGGACCATATGCGCAACCATCCCAATTCTATCCTGCAAAGCGGTTTCAGAAGAAACGCCGCGGGCAACCAGCATTATAACGGCTTTTTCCCGTCGATGAATACGGCATCGCAGGACGCCTATACCTATTGCGCTTTCAATAACAATCACTGGGGCAACGAGAATACGTTTTCCAATGTTTTGCGCGACAGGCGCCGTGCCCGGTTCGGCAAAGGCGGATGGTATGTTGACGTTACGGCCTGGATTGACGACGAAGCCGATACCAGAATCAGGCGCGAACTGGAAAAACGTGCCGAACTGCGGCAGAAACTTGAGCCGGTTTCCATCCCCACTATTACGCAGCATTATTTCAATAATATTTCGACGCTCTTAAACAAAAAGCTATCGGGCAGAAATTAATTTTGTAAAATGCAGTACGACAAAAGACTGCAAATAAAGGTGGTAAAAAAAAGCGGCAGCCACAAATAAAGAAAGCGGATAAAGGCGGCGACCACAAATAAAGAAAGCGAATAAAAGCGGCAGCCGCAAATAAAGACGATGGATAAAAGCAGGTGCCGCAAATAAAGGCGACGAAAAAAAAGCGGCGGTATATTACCAGCGGCCGTGCTGCCGTCTTTTCAACAATTGATTTTTTATGCGGGAAAACAGGTTCCCTGTCTGTTCCTGTTTTTGCTCTGCGCCCGGTTCGGGATTCGGGGAACAAACACCGGCTCCGGCATTATGCCCTCTCCGGGAAACTGCTGAATTGGAGGCAATGGCTGAAGATGAAGCCGAAACGGCAGCGGCATCAGCGAAAGGAGCAACGGTATGCTGAAGCTGTTCGGCACGAATTTTGGCTAAAATTCCGGCAGCTTTCTGCGGTTTGGCAAAACTCAAATCCTGCAAAGGACTATTCTCGCTGACACGGTGGTTTATCAAGACGGCTGCAACATAGTGGCTGTTATACCCTTCTTTTGCATATTGGTATTTTTCGTCAGCGCAAAAAGCGGCAAGCCGCTCATAAATATCATCGGCGCCTTTGTACGCCAATTGCCGGGCGATTTCGAAATTGCGCACCAGCCCATGAACCGTTTCCAACATCAATTCTTTTATTTTCTTTGAATGGTCGAGGGTTCCTTCTTCTTCAAACAGCCGACGGGCTATTTCAAAATTAGCATCGGCAGCGATAAGCAGCCGGCGGGTTGAAATTTCCGGATTTTCTCCCTTGCGAAAAAAATCATGGGCGGCAATATTGTTTAATGCCAACTCGGGAAAATCATCAATCGTCTGCTCTTCATCGGCATGGACGCGAAAGCCTTTCAGAAAATCATACATTTTCCGAGACGACTTTATCTGAGAAAGATATTCTGCCGGCGGTTTTTGCAGCTGATAGACGTTCAACCCCGATTTTTCATCAACTATTTTATCCAGAACGTTCCGGGAGGCGGCGTAATCGAAAGTTAATGCCAGCAGGTCGCTTTGCCGTAACAGCCAATAGTTTACGGCGATATCCGCGACAAAATCCGCATCTTTCTCCCTGCGGCCGCACTGAGCTTCAAGCAAAAGCCCAAGACACTTAGATACACTGGGAATTTCGGCATCTGTTTCCGTGCGGGGAATTACGCCGGTTTCCGTATCGCAGCTGTAGATATGCAGCAGGCGGGAAAAAACGGCGGAAAATTCTTTGGCTATGCCTTCGTCCTGCATTCCCGAACGGCAAACTCCGCCGGTTGCCAGAGATACCGATAATCCTGACACAGCCTTATAACACAAATCCGGATACTGCAGCCAACGCACCGGCTTATTCCCCTGCTCCAACAACCCAACCAGGTGCAAAACCCGAAGGCGCTGTTCCGAGGCAAATCCTTCGGAACAGCGGATATGCCCAATTCCTGCCAAAACGGACAAAGGATAATCCTGCATCTCACAATCCGGCTGTTGCATCAGGCGGTTATACATTTCCGAAGCCGGATAGTCTCCAAGCTCGCCCATATTCAGAAACCCCATAGCGCAGAAGTTCCAGGCATCGCTGTAGTTTTCATCATATTGCAGTTTACCCTGCCGGGCGAGAATCTGCTGCGCCCGGAATGTCAGTTCCGGATTGCCTTCGGTTCTGGCTGCCACTTCCGTTTTTACATCATGACAGCCGTCTTCTGCCAACTTGGTCAAAAAAACGGTTTCTTCCAGTTTTTTCCGCGTCAAAACGGGTAAAGGCGGAAGCCTGCGCACCAGTTTTTCCACTTCCGCCATTTGCTCCGGAGAAAGATTTTCCGACATCATCAGCAGCGCGGCCAATTCGCTTTCTGCTTCCGTTCCCTGAGCCATAGCAGCGGCTTTGAAAACAGAAGCAGGCGTATTTTGAGGAGAGACCGTCGTATTTTGAGAAGATGGCGTCGTATTTTGAGAAGATGCCGAAGCAGGAAATATCGAAACCGCAGCGGATGCGTTTTGGTCTTGCGGCGATGCCGGAGCGGAAAGCACAGGAGCTGCCGCTGCCAGAGAGGCTGAAATACCGTTCAGGGAGATACGCGCCACTACCTCCATATTTCGGGCATGATGGCGGGAGCGAAACCATAATGCGCCAAGTACCGGCACATATGCCGATGTTTCTTCAGGATAATCGGCAAGGTGCATTTCTATCCGCTGCAACAATTTTGCAGCAACGCCCGGATTGCCGGACGACGCCAATATGCCGCGGCAAAAATCCGGCGTCAACGGACGCTTTTCGTTGCGATGTTTCATTACTTCCGCCGCCGTCAGCAGCGGGCTTTTTTCTGCGGTAACCAATATCGGATGCAACATTGGGCTTCCTTTCCTTTTTCAATTGTCTTCCCTGTCCTGCCCTGATAACGTGCGGCAAGGCCGACGTTTGTTTCATATAAGCCTGGGACGGGACGACACAGCACCGGAGCTTCTGCGGGAGCTGAGACTGCGAGGTCAGCGCGTAAACGGCTTTTTCAGCAGCAGACGGTTATATCCGCAGCCGGGGCGCGTCAGTTTGGCCAATTCAGGCGGCTGGCGCTTATATCCCAGTTCCGCAACAGCCAGACGGAAGAGTTCCAGCGGTTTGCGCGGATCCTGCTCCAGCCGTCCGCTTTTGCCGAAACGCACATTATAAATCGACTTGTAAACGTCTTCCGGGGGTTCCGCTTTGCGGGCGTAAGCTTCGCAATAAACATTCAACAGCGCTTTAAGCCCGTTATCGCGCAAATCTGTCCGCGGCTTGTTTACAAAAGGCTCGCGATTGGCGAGGGCAATCAGGCGAAAGTTGGACAATGCGCCGCGGTTGACGGCGGCAGCAAGCTCGCTGACAGTCGCGTTCCCTTCCTTTTGCGCAATCAGATAGTCTTCATAGAGGCGGGCTCCGGAGGTTTCCGGATAACGCAGCCACTGCGTTACGGTATTGCGGCAGACCCGAAAAGCAAAACATTCATGCAGCAGCCATGCGGCTTCGTCAACGCTTCCGGCACGGGAAGCAAGCTCCGGCAAGCTGACATTCAGCAGTTCCGGCGTTCCCTGATATTTTTCCTCCTGCAGGCATGCCCTCACGTTAACCCTCTGTTCCAAAAGCCGAGGGAGAAAAGCCTCGACAAAATGAAACCGGCACATCAGAGGCAAGAACCCGGCATAAATTTCTTTTCCCTGGCGCGCTAAAGCGGGAAATTCCCTGTCTGCCGGACGGACACCGACTGCATCAAGCAGCAGCGGGAACAACGCCTTTTCGCCATGCAGCATTTCGGGCGGCATTTCCCGCACATTGCGGAGCGCGTACAAAATGCGCTTCTGGCAGCCGGCACAGGCATCTTTTTGCGCCGGAGAAGACAATTCCGCCGCCGCCATGCCGAGCCAGGCTACAACATCAAATATGTCGCCGGGATTGGATTGCAGCAGCCCCGCAGCACAAGGAGCAAGCAAATCGCCCATTTCCCCCATCAGAAAGATATCGGCAGCAGACGGTGCGTCATCATAAAGGCCGGGACGGATACCGGGGCCGGGGTTGAAGGGTGTGTCGGATTGGATACCGGAGCCGGAAAGTGTATCGGGACGGATACCGGAGCCGGGGTTGGAGGGGGTGTCGGATTGGATACCGGGGCCGGAAAGTGTATCGGGACGGATACTGCCGCTCCGGCAAAAGCCGCGCAGCATTCGCACCATATCGGGAGCCAGCCTTTCAGGATATGCCGAGTAAATGCCGGCATCAAGATTAAAACGGGGATTTTCGGGGTTATATACCGTCCCGGCATCGCCGCGGACGCCGTTTTTAACGCGTTTCAACAGTTTCTGCGCAATGCATGCCGAATTTGCAGTGTGCTTTTTCAATGCCGCAAAGCGACAGGAAAAAGCGTATTCTTCGGCAGTATAATTGTCATACGGGAAAAATTCATTGACAAGGTTGGCTGCTTTTTCGATAATTTTCGGCGTGGCGACCGTCCGGGAAACCATCGCTTCAACATAAGGCAGGTATGCGTCTATCTCCTGCGGCGCGGCAGATAAACGGTTCTCTATCATATCCAGCAGTTTTCCGGCAACGCTCTGGTTAGCGGACGACGTCAGAATCTCGCGGCAGAAATCCGGCGTCAACGGAACGCCGGACTTGCGGCGCTCCTGCAGCATGACGCTGCAATGCAGAGGGCTTTGCGGATTGGTTATTTCCAGTTTCATCGCCACCCCCGTTTTTCTTATTCCCTGATTTCAAACGCGCAGAAAATATCTTTTGCCAGCGACGTTCGGGACAAGACGTTTTTCATCCCTTTGGACGTAACGGCAGCAAAACGGCCGATAAAAACGTTTGCCACTTCCGGCGCATTGACAGCATCTTCCAGCTCGGCAAGCGTCGTTACCTCACGGCTGCCCGCAAGATTTTTGACGACGGCCTCTTCCCCCTCGGCATGAAGCGGATATATCCGGCAGCCGCCGAATTCCTTATACGGGCGGGCCAATACAGCCTGCAGCACGACGGTTTCTATCTGCCCTTTGTCATAACGCTTTTCCATAATGCTTATCTCCCATTCAGTTTTTTGTTCAATGCCGCTTTTACCGGCAGGCCTTTTTCGTATTCGACGTTCGTCAACTGCAAAGCATCAATGTTCTGCTTTTCGTTTTCGCCCATATTTTGCAGAAAATAGCAAAATTCCACGGCATTTTCATCCCCGCTGCTGCCCATTCCCATTTCTGTGTCAATGCGCAGCATCAGCGACGATACGACATGCGCATTGGTAACCCCTTCGTGCATCATCGTCTGTTTGCTCAGGTAATTGCCGATAATTTCATATTCGCCGGTCTTGTTGACCTCGTTCAGGTTGACGTAAAAGACGCCGCTTTTGCTCAATTTGGCCTTATCGTCGTCGCTGACGTCAAAGTCAGCCAGAATCAACGTATTCTGATTGGCTTTGTTATAGACTATTCCGGCGACCCCGGTCTTTTGGTTCTCGCGGTCATTGACAAAGACAACGGTGGTGAAAAAGGCGTCGTTTTTGTCAGAGGCAATTTCGCAGCTCATTTTTCCGTTGTTTACGCAGTCCTCGCCGTATTGCGCCAGTTCTTCCAGATACGCATCAACATCCAGATGCGGCGCCTCTTTGGCATATTTTTTGATATTGTGGCTGCGCATACTCTTGATGATAAAGCTGTCGGCAAACTGGTTGGCATTAATCAGGCTCTCGCGGTCAATCCTCGCACCCTCGCCGTGAACCGGAGCCATATACACCTGTTTCAAAGGCTTTTCGGCCGTGGTTTCCAAATCATAGTTCGGGACGAAAATACTCTGCCCCTCGTTTTCCCTGGCCAGCATCTGCGTCGCTTCCAGCAGCGTATTGTCGTCAAACACGTCTTCGGCGGACAGTTTCTGCCCCTGCAATTCGTCCTTGTACTCCTCGCGGATGGACGCTATCAGCACTTCCTTAATCTCGTCAAGAGCAACGCTCGGCAGGTCTTCGGGGCGGGCATTGTAAGTCTTGGCAACGGAATCTTCGCCGACATAGCCGGCAAATTCAAAATTCAGCCCTTTGGCCGTCTGCTGCAAAGACTTCCACAGCCCCTCAATCTTTTCATAATCCGCTTTGCGGTCTTCCGAATCACGCAACAGGCTGTTGATGCTGTCAGGGATTATCATATCCTTTAATTTGACGGCGACTTCGTTTTCAAGCCTTGTGCCGCGCACCAGAAGCTGTTCCTTTTCTCGGCGGGCAATACGCTTGTTCAGCTCCCACGCCACCTCTTCCTGCGTCTGCGGCTTGACGGCGCGGCCGAGCTTGGAGAAAATCCCGGCGCCGGACGACTTGCCGCGCGGCTGGTCAATCTTGGCGTGCTGATAAAGCTTGAACACATAACGCAGGTCAACGACTGCCTGATTTTCCAGATACGAGGTATAGCGTTCGGGCAGCGTTTCGTCCTTGGCGGCTTTGGTGATGATGTTTTCGGCTTCGGAAAGCAGGGCTCCGTATTGCGTCGCAACTTTAATTGTGCGGTCTATATGCCGGATATTAAACAATTCTTCCTGCGGAATCTTTTTCTTTTCTTCCGGCGTCAGCCCGACAGTGCGGAAATACATCAGCGTTTCGGCAAGCTGTTCGGGATTGCGGTCAAACGTTTCCGGATCCATCATATAAACGTGGTATGCCGGCACGCCGGTCAGGTGCTTTAAGGTACGCGACAGGTAGTCGGCCTTTTCCGCGTCGGCAATCTGACGGATGTCAATCCCCATACCCTGACGGGAAATCATCGGCTTGGTCAGTTCTTTGGCGCTTGAGCCCATATCCTCGGTCGCCTGATTGGCGGTACCGAGAAACATAAAGGTTTCGGGAATCTCCGACCGCTTAATCGTGAACTCCTTGTCGTCTTCTCCCTTGAGTTTCAGTTCATCGGCGCCGGGTTCAGAGAAAAAGGCCTCAATTTTGAGCCATGCGTCAACCACAGGGCCGCGGTTCGACTCATCGCGGATGACCATGCGGCCGTAGTCAGGGGAATCCGGATCGACGAGCGCCCGCAGCAACGGCCCGTTGGAAACGACAAAACCTAAAGAGCTATGGTCTTTTTCATACGGAATGTTTTCCATTTCCATCACTTTGTCTATCACGCCTTCAACAAAAGCCGAATCGCCTTTGACCGCGTTCCAGTCAATCGCCGTGATGCGCTTTCCGTCGCGGGTTTCCTGCGTTACGACATCATTTCCGAACATCTTTTTCATGTAAGCGACGGCATTTTGGGACAATGCCTGTTCCGGGTCTATATTGCCCATTTTGACGCGGGCGTCAATCTTGCGCTGTTTGCGGGTTTCGTCAACGCTGAACGTCGTTACCTTGTACAGTTCGTCGGGATTATCTATATTGTTGCAGTCGACAACCAGCGCGCCTTTCGGGTGAACCAAAGCGCCGATGGCCTTGGTCAGGTAAGTCTTACCGTTACCGGGAGCTCCCATTGTCGTATAGCCGTAGCTTTTGCTTTCCTCCGGGGTACGCCCCTTGTCCAGGCGCAACAGCATTTCGGTCATATCTTTCATCATCGTCGGGTCGGTTACAACATTGCGGATGAGGCGGCCGTAGACGGCTTCTTTCGGTTCGTCGCGCATAGTCGGGATATAAATTGCGTCCTCTTCCGATGCCAGCCAGGTAATCTTTCCGGTAATTTTGTCGGCGATGGGAACGGGAAATTCCTCGGTACCGAATTTATGCTTATAAATTTTCGCCATTACTTTTCTCCTTTAATTATCATGGCTGCCCATTGTTTTATTTTAACATATTTTTTGCTGCCGGGCAAGAGCAGAAACGCGGCTGCCGCGGCTTAAATCCAAATATCAGCGCCTTTTCAGGGATTTTAAGGTTTCAATTATTAGTTTTTCCTTAACGCCGTTGGTCATCGGCTCTTTTATCTGACTGTGTTTCATCCTTTTTTTCAACATCTCCATAATTTTTCCGGGTATCTGGTCGCCGGAAACGATGCCGTCGACATAATCTATCCGGTCGCAGCCCTTAGCCTGCATTTCCCTGACCAGCGGCTTGGTATAATTGCTTTCCCCCTGATCCATAAAGAAACTGTCGAACGTCAGCTGTTCGTTTTTCTCCAGCATGGTTTTCAGACAGCCGTTGACATCGGTCGAACCGTAGTCGTTGTTGCCGCCGTCAGTTACGGAAAAGATATGGGTAAAGCCGCTCTTGACATGAGGGTGCTTTGCCATATCCGAGGAAACATCCTTCAAAAACTCCTTTACCGCCGGAATCAAAAAGTCGTTGCAGCCGCCCTGCCCCCGGCGAACGCTTTCCAGACGTTTCGCAATCTCTTTGGTTTTGTCGTCGGGGAGCGCTACAGTCAGCGGGTAAGGCTCGCCCATCATATAAATATAGACGTTGATTTCCTTAAAACTGCGCGCGGCTTCATACAAAATGCAGGAGATGGCCAAAGCGTTGTCAAACGGCCTGCCGGTCATGGAACCGGAACCATCAATGAGGATTCCGAAATTAGACTGCGGAAGCTGTACTTCTTTGATTTTCTCGTCTTCAGAGTATTTATAACGGGTGCGGAAACGCTCCAAATCCTTTTTGCCGATGTTCGGGTCGCCGCGGCGAAGCTTCTGCTGGAGGGCGACGTGGCGCTGCAAATCTATGGTGCGACCGCCCTGAACCGGAATTTGGGTCATTTTTTCCTTGGTCCGTTCGTGGCCGCGGCGGACGCTGTCAAACTTGTTTTGTTTGATGATTTCGCCGATAAGCTTTTTCGCCTGGGCTATTTCGTTGGAATACTGCGCGATATATTTCTGATATTCGTCCCAATTGCCTTCACGGTAAAAGCGTGCAGCCTGCATATTGTCTTCGCTGAGCTTGACCATATCATCAATCGAAATCAGGCTCGGCATATCGTTTTGCGGCAGATAATCCTCCAGGCTGTTTTCACTGCGCCCGTGTTGCTGACTGTCTAACGCACCGCTTTCCTGCGGCGCACCGCGACTATCAGCATTGTCGCCGCGATTGGGCAAATCATTAGCCTTCATGCCGTTTTCGCCGGCCTGCCTTTTCAATTCGCGGATGCTCTCTGCCTTTTCCAGCAACTCTTTTATCTGCCCGTCGCTGAGGCGCGGCTGATAAATGTCGGTATTCGGCAGGCGGAACTGACCGGTATCTGGAAAGCCGGAGTTACCGTGCTGCTGCGATTGGCCGGAGTTGCCGGAGGACTGCGGAGAGCCGGACGAGGATTGCCGAGCACCGGAGGAACCCTGCTGCGTGTTGTCGGAAGAGTGCTGAGCGTCGGATTGGCTATCGGCAGACCGACTGCCGGAGTTACCGTGCTGCTGCGATTGATTGGAGTTGCCGGAGGACTGCGGAGAGCCGGACTGGCCGTTATCTGACTGCTGCTGACCGGTGTTGCTTTGCTGCTGTCCTGTTTCATTGCCGGAGCCCCTGCCTTGCTGATTTTGGTTTCCCATCGGCGGAGTCGGCAAAGGCGGCATACCGGGCATTCCGCTACCGGCACCCTGCCCTGACTGAGGCTGCCCCTGCCCGCTTTGTGACTGTTGAGGTTGCCCTTGCCCCTGCCCGCTTTGCGACTGTTGAGGTTGCCCTTGTTCCTGTCCGCCCTGAGACTGGTTCGGCTGTGCGGAGGAACTGTTCTGTTGTTGCCCCGAGTTCTCCTGTTGCTGGTTTTGAGCACTGCCTTGCTGCCGGTTTGAGGTGCCTTGCCCTTCACTCTGTTCTCCCTGCTGAGAAGACGAACCATTCTGACCGGACTGCTGCTGATTCTGCATCCGGCTGACCTGATCTTCCAGCTGTTTCTCCGCCGCTTTATATATATCTTCCATGTGCGGAGCGACAAACAGGTCAAAAAACTCATCCGTCATGGCGACACGGCGGCGGCTCATTGCCGTCATCCGTTTGTTATAAATCGTTTCATTCAGGATTTTCAACCCTTTGTTCGGCTGAGAGGTTTCAAACTTATCGCAGATTTCGCGGATGCGTTCAAAACATTCGGCGGCTCCCATTTTGCGGCCGTCGGCATCTATGCCGCTCAAAAGTTCCGGATACAGGTTCAGGCTGTGCCAATCTTCCATTTTGTGGTTTTCTATCAGACCGTTATTGGCAAAAAAACTGTTGCGGGCAATGGCCTTGACGTGAGCAATGCGTTTTTCGGCGCTGGCGGCCATTTCCTTTTCGGCATCTTCCATTTTCAACGGTGCCACATATTTACGGCCGACATTGATATCCGCCTCAAGCTCGTTTAAATGCGCCCGGTCAAAATCGCCGCCGAAATTGACCGCATAACGGTTGGCATACATATTTTCCAGTTCGTCGAAAAAGTAAAAACGGTAAGTATACTCGGCTTTCAGGCGCGCCGCCTTTTTTGCCGAGGCCTTCCATGCCGGCATATCGTTGCGCGCCGCGGCTTCTTCCATTTCCTTAACCAAAGCTTCCTGCTGTTTTTGAATTTCCTCCATCCGCGGAGAATTGGTAAACTGCGTCCCTTTGGAATGGGCTATTTCGTGATTCATAGCCGTTGCGGCCGCATCAACGCCGGCAACAAGCGTCCATAACATGTCATCAATGATAAGATTTTGTTCGGGAACAAAACAATAGCTGATATTCGGGTAGCCGTTTTCGCTCCATACCAGCCTGGTATCCTGATTTTCCACCGCGCTTTCGACAATATGTGCATGGCGTTGCAGTTCCTGCTGCATATATGACGACGAAGCGATGCGGCGCCAGATTGTACTGTGCGAAATACGGTCTGCCTGATTGCGCCGGTCCCATTTTTCCTGCATTTCAGGACGGGCGGCATATAACGCCAAAGCCGTTCCCCAGAAAAACTGCGATTCTTCGTCTTTCAGGTTCAACGGCGTTTTAAGGTCGCCGGTTTGCAGAAAATGCTCAAAATTCTCGCGATGGGACGCGAATACGGCTTTCTTATCCTCACTGTCCTGAAACATCGGCTCCAGCCGGTTCTGCAAATCACGGACATATTCTTCGCTTATATCTTCTTTACTTTTGGCGCCGAGGAATTTTTCGGAAAATTCTATCCGCAGGCGGTTCAGCGGATTTTTAACAATGTCTTTGATATGGCGGACACCGGCTTCGCGCCGGTAGTGCCCGGTATCCATAACGGCATCGGCGGCTTCTTTGTCCTGCTCTTGCAAAATATCCTTTATCCCCATAGCAGACCTCTTTCAGGCTTTTTTTTACATAATTTAATATACTTTAGCATACTTTTCGGGGCTTAGCAAGATTTTTTTAGCGCGCCCGCGGCGAGAAAAAATCAGCATGCACATGGCAGGCAAACAGCATAAATCCCTGTAAAACAAAAATCAAAGCGGCGTGTGTGTGTTTTATCTTCAGACTTGACTTGAGGTTTAAAAGGCTGTTATCTGATTTTAAATGATTTCCGGCTTTGGAGCAACTCTCAACTTTCTGGTTGAGACGCGTTACTGCGAAAGGCCGTTTTTCGGAGAGAGACAAATGCTGAAATTTCCGGTTTTGAGTTTTTTGGGGGCGGCGGCGCTGTTTTTCACGGCCACGCTGACAGCCGGCATATACGGATTTAGCGCGTCTAAGCTGAACTTATGGCTGGCGCTCGGGCTGACCCTGGCGTTAAACCCGCTCGGGCTTAATGGAAAAAAGACGGCGGCCTGGGGACTGTGCGCCGGCATTGCCGCGGCAGGCGCGTTTGCTCTTCCGGCGCAAATATGGAGCGTCTGGATATTTGCGGCTTTTCTGGCAGCGGGCGGACTGCTGAAACGACTTTACGACAACGACGGGATGCCTAACAATGAGGCAAAAAACGGCAACTCAGGCAATGAGAAGGCAACCGAATACGGACGGCTGATTATTTTGGCGGCAGCGTATTTCAACCTCTCATTTATCACCAATACCGGACATACCGACGTACAATACGACTTTGCATCGTGTTTTAACTATATCGAATATATTTTGGAAAACAACTTTCTGTTCTGGCAGGAAAATCCGCTATTGACCCGCCCGAGCTATTCGACCTACCACCCGATTTTGCATTTTCTGCTGGCAGCGGGAGAAATGCGGCTGGCGACGGTTCTGGAAACCGGAATGTTGAACGCGGAATTGCCTGCAATGGGCGCCGGTGCCAATATGCAGCTGGCGGCGGAAGCGACACAGGTCTGTTTTTGCTTCTATATGCTGTGGTATTATTTTCTGGCCGGAAAAATTTTGCGTTTCTTCCGGCTTTCCCGGGCGGCATACCTCGGCGGGCTGGCTTTTATCTGTTTCTTCCCGGCGTACAACGCCATCGCGGGATTTTTCAACAACGACTGCCTGTTGCTGCCGTTACAGGCGGGAACCGCCTATTACTCCCTGCTCTATTACCGTGACGGCGGGCGGAAAAATCTGGCACGTATCCTGCTGTTTGCCACCGCGGCAGCGTTGACCAAACTCTCGGGCATTATCGTCCTGCCGCTGACCGGTGCGGCTATCGCCCTCCGGCTGTGGCAGCAGCGAAAAAAACCGGAAAACGGGCGGCGGCTGACACAGACAAAAAACAAGCCGCAGAAAAACGATACG
>ERZ1026989.35-NODE-35-length-39089-cov-8.789952_pt1 | contig 39089 bp, 27 predicted proteins | sample MGYA00519250_ERZ1026989 | MGnify/ENA primary metagenome ERZ1026989 (study PRJEB26926, sample SAMN06164542) | human gut metagenome | biome: ENVO:00009003; feature: ENVO:2100002; material: ENVO:00002003 | host: Homo sapiens | place: USA | collected 2012 ... | reverse complement strand
AATTCTATTGTGGCATCTACCGCATGGTTCCGGAACGGTCAAGACCGTTCCCTACGGAGCATTTTATAGTGGGTGATAGAACATAAAACATTCGGTAGGGCGGGGGGCCCTCACCCCGCCGCGGAGAAACCTTGCCCTATTGCCGCGAACATTGCAAATGATTTGTAGGGGACGATGCTCGCATCGTCCCGCCCGCCGGGCCTTGCCACGCTGCTACCCCCAAAACGTGGGAAGAACCCTGCCGTGCACGCAAAGGCTCTCCCTCCAAATACAAATTTACCCCCAAAACAAAAAACAAACGCCGCAGGGAGCATCACGCACTCCCTGCGGCGTTGTCATTTATATCGTCTCGCCTTCAGCCTCTGCAGCCGGTTTCTTCTTCCCAGTCGCCGAAATCTTCGGCTTTGGCGATGGTGGTAGGGTCCACCTTGCCGTCCTCCGTCAGCTTAACGGGTTCGGTTTTGTCCTGTACCGGGTTTACGTTCGGCACATCGTTACCACTCTGGACGGGAATGGTAACGCCGTCATCTTCCTGCGCGGGTTCTTCCACCGGGGCAGCAGGCTCCGCTACAGGGGCCTGTTCAGCGGGGGCAGGTTCCTCAATCGGTGCGGGCTCTGCCGCCGGTTCTTCTGCGGGGGGTTCCTCGTCGGCATTTTCTTCGGTTTCGTCTGCATCTTCGGTGCTTTTGGAAGCTTCGCTGTCGTCAAATGCGGAGTCATCCACAATCTGTTCGCTCTCTTCGTCCTGAGCCAGATACTTGCTGACAACATAAACGCCAACACCGATGGCTGCGCCCAGCACAATGGGAATCAGATGAAATTTTGCCATAGTAATTTCTCCTTTCGTGCGCGGGCAACTGGCCCGGCAGCTGTTTGGGGCGGTTGTGCCTGGAACGATTGGCACAACCTTAAATTAGTGTCAGTATAACACCCTGCAGGGCAGAAATACAAGTCAAATTTGTTAAAAGTTACACAAAATCCAAAAACGCGAACTCGCTGCCTTACATCTTGTGGTCAGCAAACAGCGGGTCATCCTGCCACAGTACGGTGTGCCCGGCGGCGCGGGTGGCGTTCAAGTCAATGATGCGCTGGTTGCTGGAGCCGCGGAACCGCAGCGAAATATCGTGCTGCGCGGGGATGAATTCGCCGTCCACCAGCACATCGATCAGGCTCAGCATCTCGTCCGTCACTTCGCAGCGGGCGTGGCTGGGCTGCAAAAGTTCGGTTTCGTATACATTGCCGGTGTAGCACCAGATGGTTTTGTGGGGGTACAACACCCGTACTTCGTGCAGGAACGGCACCAGAGCACGCTGGTTTTCCGGCTCAAAGGGTTCGCCGCCCAAAAGGGAAAGCCCATCAATATAATCCGGGGCAAGGCTGCCCAAAATTTCATTGCGCACGGCTTTATCAAAGGGCAGGCCATAACCAAAATCCCAGGCAACGGCGTTAAAACATTCCGGGCAGTGGCGGCGGCAGCCGGAAACAAACAGACTGGTACGCACGCCCGTGCCGTTGGCAATATCACAGTATTTTATGGTTGCGTAGTTCACGCGGGGAGCCTCCTTATAACATGCAACACTATATCTTGTATAGTGCTGCAGCAAATCATCACAATAGGCAGGTGCCTTGCACCAGTATACCAGCCGTGCCGGGCAAAAGCAAGTGGCCAGGGAACAATAAAATCACATATCATCGCAGCTTTGAAAAAAGTGCCTATTTTACCCAAAAAGCCAGCGCTTTTTTCGGCGTTTTGTTTTGCAATCTTTTTGAACGTCCCATCGCGCTATATGGCATATATGGGTGCTATTATCAAATTACATACAATATATTGTGGTACATTGGCTTGACTTTGCCGGGTCGATGCGGTAAAATAAATACGCTCGCCAAAATCATGGAGCGATTTTGGTGTGGGGGATCAACCCGGCAGCTTTTATTGAGGTAAGGAGATAACAGTTCATGAAGATCATCAAGCGCAACGGCAGCGAGGCCGTTTTCGATATATCCAAAATTATTGCAGCGGTGACCAAAGCCAACAACGTTGTTGCCTCCAACCAGCGCTTGACCAAGGAACAGATCACGGCCATTGCCGACGATGTGGCGCAGGAATGCCAGAGCCGCAACCACGCCATGAACGTGGAGGAGATCCAGGATCTGGTGGAAGATGCCATCATGCAGACCAAAGCGTATGAGGTGGCCCGCAAATATATCACCTACCGCTATGTGCAGAGCCTGCGCCGTACCCATAACACCACCGACGACCGCATTCTGTCCCTCATCGAGTGCAACAATGAGGAAGTCAAGCAGGAAAACGCCAATAAAAACCCGACCGTCAACAGCGTTCAGCGCGATTATATGGCCGGCGAGGTCAGCAAGGACCTGACCATGCGTATGCTGCTGCCTGCCGAGATTGTAAAGGCACATGAGGATGGCATCATTCATTTCCATGATGCTGACTATTACGCCCAACATATGCACAACTGCGACCTGGTCAACCTGGACGACATGCTGCAGAACGGCACGGTTATTTCTGGTACCCTCATCGAAAAACCGCATTCTTTCTCCACGGCCTGCAACATTGCCACCCAGATCATTGCGCAGGTGGCATCCAACCAGTACGGCGGCCAGAGCATCAGCCTGACCCACCTGGCACCGTTTGTGGATATCAGCCGCAAAAAGATCCGCCGCGATACCGAAGCGGAGATGAAGGAACTGGGCATTGATCCCGGTGAAGAAAAGCTCTCCCAGATCGTTGAAGCCCGTCTGCGCGAGGAAATCAAGCGCGGTGTGCAGACCATCCAGTACCAGGTCGTTACCCTGATGACCACCAACGGCCAGGCACCGTTCATCACGGTATTCATGTACCTGAACGAAGCGGGCGAAAACCAGCGCCTGAAATCTGACCTTGCCATTATCGTGGAAGAAATGCTCCGCCAGCGCTACCAGGGTGTTAAGAATGAAAAGGGTGTCTGGATCACCCCCGCATTCCCCAAGCTGATCTATGTGCTGGAAGACGATAATATCCGCGAAGGCACCCCCTATTTCTACCTGACCAAGCTGGCCGCCAAATGCACCGCAAAGCGCATGGTGCCGGACTATATCAGCGAAAAGAAGATGAAGGAATACAAGCTGTCTAAGGGTGAGACCGAGGGCAACGGCGATGTATTTACCTGCATGGGCTGCCGCAGCTTTTTGACCCCCGACCGTTCCGGCAATGGCTGGAACAATGTGGCCAACGCCCAGAACTATGTGCCGGGCAAGCCGAAGTACTATGGCCGCTTCAATCAGGGTGTTGTTACCATCAACCTGCCGGATGTGGCCCTGTCCTCCGGCGGTGAGCCGGATAAATTCTGGAAAATTTTTGATGAGCGTCTGGAACTGTGCCACCGCGCCTTGCAGTACCGCCATAACCGCCTTAAGGGTACCCTGTCCGATGCGGCACCCATCCTGTGGCAGTACGGCGCTCTGGCCCGCCTGAAAAAGGGCGAGCCCATTGATAAGCTGCTGTACGGCGGCTACTCCACCATCAGCCTGGGCTATGCGGGCCTGTATGAATGCTGCAAATATATGACCGGCAAGAGCCATACCGACCCCGCCGCAAAACCCTTTGCCCTGAGCGTGATGCAGCACATGAACGATAAGTGCAACGAGTGGAAAAACGCTGAAAATATTGATTACTCGCTGTACGGCACCCCGCTGGAATCCACCACCTACAAGTTTGCCAAATGCCTGCAAAAGCGGTTTGGCATTGTGCCGGGCATTACGGACCGCAACTATATCACCAACAGCTACCATGTGCATGTAACCGAAAAGATCGATGCGTTCACCAAGCTGAAGTTCGAGAGCGAATTCCAGCGCCTGTCTCCGGGCGGCGCCATCAGCTATGTGGAAGTGCCCAATATGCAGGATAACTTGGAAGCTGTCATCAAAGTGATGCAGTTCATCTATGATAACATCATGTACGCAGAGCTGAACACCAAGAGCGACTACTGCCAGGTGTGCGGCTATGATGGTGAAATCAAGATTGTGGAAGATGACGGCAAGCTGGTGTGGGAGTGCCCGCACTGCCATAACCGCGACCAGAGCAAGCTGAACGTTGCCCGCCGCACCTGCGGCTACATCGGTACCCAGTTCTGGAACCAGGGCCGCACCGCCGAAATCAAGGATCGTGTGCTGCATCTGTGATGATTTTACGGGGATATTTTGTTCCTTCGAAAAGAAGAAACTGAAGAAACTTTAATATCAGATAAAACATACAGAGGCGCGCTCTATGCTATTTTTGCATAGAGCGCGCCTTTTTCGTATAAAATAGCCCCGCAGTCCTAAAGAATCTTTGGGGCTGCGGGCGGGAAGGAGAATGGAGAATATCAGTGGTTCAGTTCGGTGCGCAGTTTTTCGTTGGCTTCCTCCACCTTCATACGGGAAAGGATAAAGGTGATGATGGCATCCAACACAAACGGAATGATGAGGTACATGATTTTAAGCATATTGATGCAGGAGTCCGGCTGAACAGCCAGGGCTCTGTCGAAAGCGCTGGCGGCCAGCAGCCAGCCGGTAATGGCAGTGCCGATGCCGCCGCCCAGCTTGACACCAAGGGAAGTGCAGGAGTACATGGTGCCATCCACGCGCTTGTGCTTGGTCAGCCACGTGTATTCTGAGCAGGCAGCGATCACGGCGTTCATATCACCCTGCCAGGGACCCTGGCCCAGGGCGGCAATGGCGGTGAACAGCAGCATCAGACCAACATTGCCACTGGCCCCCATAAATCCGGCTACGGCAACCAAAGCGCGGCTGATGGTGGCAAGGCCGTAACTCATCACGTTCAGTTTGTACATACCATGCCATTTGGCGACCAGTATGGGGGTAAAGATCAGTGCAAGGATCAGCGGAATATTGATGGCCCAGGAGAAAACGCCGAACAGGTTCTCGTTGCCAAAAATATAGATGGCGTAATAGGTGCCCATGCCGATCATGGCGGTGTAGATCTGCTGCAAAATGTAGGTGACACAGATCATCATGTAATATTTGTTGGAGCCCAGCAGTTTAGCGGCTTCAATCAGGTTGTATTTTTCATCCTTGGCAATCTCGTTTTTATCATTGGTGTTCACCAGTTCACTTTCCGGCAGCTCTTTGACGGAAAAAACCGAGACGGTGTTGACGATCAAGCCAATGATAGCGTAAATGATGGCGATGGTGCGCCAGCCCTGAACACCGCCGCCCAAAGCGGTGACACCGCCCAGAGTGATGGACTGGATGAGCAGACTGGTGGCAAAGGCAAACATGAAGCGGTAGGAGCCCATTTCCACCTGCTCGGCGCTGTTTTTGGTAACAAGGGCTGTAAGGGCAGAATACGCGATGTTATTGGCGGTGTAGAACACAGCGTTCAGCAGAGTGTAGGCAATCAGGAACCAGGCGTACTGGGCAAACTGACCCAGGCTTTCCGGAATGGCAAAAATGGCAACCAGCGTAACAGCGCAGCCAATATAGCCGTACAGCATCCAGGGGCGGGCCTTGCCGAGTTTGGAATGGGTTTTGTCAATCAGGGAACCAAAGAAGACATCGGTTACGCCGTCCAGCAGTTTGGAAACCGCAATCAATGTGCCGACAATGCCGGGGTCCAGCCCTACCGTGTTGGTCAGGTAGATCATGACAAAGGAGGACAGGAACGCGTAAACCACGTTGCCGGCAATATCGCCGGAGCCATACCCAATTTTGTTATACCATTTCAAATAGCGTTTTTCTGTACTTTCAGACATGTTCGTTCTCCATTCTTTTTGAAGTGTAGAGGGTGTGTATTATTTCTTTTCCGGGAACAGGCGCAGGCCAAAATTAAAGGTGGCGTCATCCAGGCGGTACTGTTCCAGCAGGCGGGGACCGCAGCTTTCGGAGCCAATGCCGTTCTGGGCATAATCCAGGCACAAAACAGTGCTGCCGCAGGGTTCCAGTTCATAATTGTGGGCTTTCCGGGTCAGTTCCTCCTGTGTGTAGTGGGAAGCATTAAAGCTGAAAGGCTGCGTGCCCACAGCGGTCAGGCGCACGGCATCTCCGGCCAACATAACGTAATCGCAGTCAAAATGGCTGCCGTTTTCCTGCGGGCGGATGTAATCTTCGTGCAGCTGCCAGACTGTAGCGGTGTAGCTGCTGTGGCTGGCGGCGTGGTGCTTGTCGCGGTAACATTCCATGGGGCCCATGCCGTAATAATTGACCTGGGACATCTCCTGCGGCAGGAACAGCCGCAGACCAAAGCGTGGCAGCTCCGGGAACACTGTGTTGCGTTGGGCATGCAGGGCAAGGTCTACACTGCCGTTGTTGGCAACGGTCCAGGTTACATCCAGGTCCAGGAACTTCTGCACGCAAATTGCAGCAATCCCAACGTGGGTGTGCAGGGTTACACCGCTTGCCGTTACGGTATATTCCGTATGGTAAGCGTTTGTGGCAGCATGGTCATAATGGGCGGCATACCAGTCAGCTTTCAGCTTGCGATCATTGTCCGTTGGGGCACGCCAGACATTAAAGCCCATGGGCTGATCCAGCAGCGGTTCATTGGCAAAGGTCATTTTGTCAAACAGGCCGGTCAACTTGTTGAACACATAGGTGAACTGCTCACAGCTGAGAACCAGCATACGGTCTGTTTCGCGGATGGTGATGAGCCCATCCCCGGCGGGGCGGCCCAGCAGCTGCACGGCATCCTGGTTGCGGGGGTCGCTATTGTGCAAAGGAATTTCATCAAAGCCAAGCAGGTGGTCAGCTTTGATCAGTGCGCCATTCTGTTTGCAGTGGTAGCAGATGTTCACAAAGCATTTGCCCTTGGCCGGTACATCCAGCGGCAATGGCAGAGTGCCATCCGCGTGCGGCGGCAGCCGGAATCCACCCGGGAAAGGAACACTGCCTGCCGAAACCACCTGACCATCACAGTTGAGCTCATAGCTCAACGTGGCGTAATCGGTCAAATCCACAAAATCCATGTAGTTGTGCAGGGTCAGGGTGCCGGTGCTTTGGTCATAATGGGTCACGCGCGCTGGGCGGTAAATGTTTTTGAACTCCAGCAGGCCGGTGTGGGGGCGGCGGTCCGGGTAAACAAGGCCGTCCATGCAGAAATTGCCATCGTTGGGCCACTCGCCGTGGTCGCCGCCATAATAAAAGATGGAGCGCCCATCCTGGGCTTTGCCTTTGTAGATGCCGTGGTCGCACCATTCCCACAGCAAGCCGCCCACGAGACCGGGATGACTTTGGATAAACTGGAAGTAATCTTCCAGGTCGCCGGGGCCGTTACCCATGCAATGGCAGTATTCGCACATCAGGTAAGGCTTGTCCGGCTGCTGGTCAAGGAACGCCTGAATGCTTTCCAAGGAAGGATACATGTTGCTGAACAGATCAATGTTGGAAAAATCATACTTGCGCTTCTGGCTGTGATACTGGGCACTTTCGTAATGGGTCAGGCGGGTGGGGTCAAACTGTTTGGTCCAGGCCAGAGCTTCCTCAAAGGTGCAGCCGTAAGCGCTTTCGTTGCCCATAGACCAGATGATCACGCAGGGGCGGTTTTTATCGCGCTCCACACAGCGGCGTGTGCGGTCCACGGTGGCCTCGGTAAATTCCGGGTTGTCGGAAATCGGCTCGTTCCAGTGCTCAACATGATTGCTCCAGTCAACATTGCCGTCACAGTACAGTTCCGATGCACCGTGGCTTTCGTTATCCGCTTCGTCAATCACAAAAAATCCGTATTCATCGCAGAGCTGATAAAAATAGGGGACATCCGGGTAATGGCTGGTGCGGATGGCGTTAAAATTGTGCCGCTTGATCATGGCAAGGTCGGTCTTGGTCTGTTCCAGCCCGATGGTATAACCGGTGACGGGATCAGATTCATGCCGGTTGACGCCGTGGATTTTGATGGAGTGGCCGTTGACAAAAATCTGGTTATCTGCCACATGAACTTCCCGGATGCCAACACGATCCGTGATGGTTTCGCAGGCCGTTTCCAGCACAAGGGTATAAAGATACGGCTGTTCGGCATTCCACAGAATCGGGGCAGGGACCGGGATGACCGCGCAGTAGGGAAAGGCTTCATCATCGGGATTCGCTGCCGGAGCAGCAGTGCCGATCAGGGTACCGGCCGCATCGTAAATGGTAATGCGGGTGGCGACGGCCAAATCGCGGTAGCGTAGGCGGACTCTGATGTCTGCGCGGTCCGGTAGGATCCCGGTGGTGGTAAAATAGTCCTGGATATGCTGTTCCGGGCGGCACAGCAGGTAAACATCACGGAAAATACCGTTCATGCGGAACATGTCCTGGTCTTCCATGTAACTGCCGTCGCACCATTTCAGCACCAGTACGGCCAGGTGGTTGCTGCCGTTTTGCAGCAATGCGGTCACGTCAAATTCACTGGTGGAGTGTGCAACCTGGCTATAACCCACAAACTTGCCGTTCAGCCAGACATAAAAACAGGAAGCAACACCCTCAAAGTTCAGGTAGGCGCGCGGGGCAACTTCGTCCTGCTGGTAGTCAAAATCATAAAGATAAGCACCGCAGGGGTTTTCTTTGGGCACATACGGAGGGTCCGCGGGGAAGGGATAGCGGATGTTGGTGTACTGGTGGTGGTCGTATCCGTAGTTCTGCCATACGCTGGGTACCGGAATGGTATCATAATCCGCCAAGTCACAGCCGGGGGCATAAAATGGGTCCTGTAAATCATAAATGCTGTGGTAATAGCGGAACTGCCAGGTTCCGTTCAGCAGCTGGAACCGCTGGGAGGTTTCCCGGTGTTCCACAAGGGCGTCATTGCGGCGGGCATCCGGGATAAAATAGGCACGGTTTGGCATGGTGTTTACATGCAAAATGTGTGGGTTTTCGTAATACTGTGGGATAACCATGGCGGTCCTCCTGTGATTTGAACAATACAACTTGCGTTCCGTTTGAAAATATTATACAATTTCCATAGGGAACAAAGACATAAACAGGTTGGGACCAAACATACACAAAATCAATGGATTTGGGGCAGAAACCGCCAAAAGCAAAGTTTGTACGCGCGAAATTGACAAAAACGAGGAGTGATTTTTGTGTACATTAACGCCGGCTATCTGAATAACTCCCGCTTGGATTTCAAGGATTATTCGGCCCCGCTCATTGTGGGCAGCTGCGGGACTTACCGCCTGAAAACGCGCAAAAGGCTGCCGACCTATTGGCAGAAAGGCCGGCGTGACTACCAGATTTTGTACGTTGCCAACGGCAAAGCACATTTTTGGTTTGACGGTGTGGAACAGGTGGTAAGCGCCGGGAACATGGTGCTGTATAAGCCGGACGAGATACAAAAGTATGTGTATTACCTGGAAGATCACCCTGAGGTATTCTGGATTCATTTTACCGGCAACGATGTAAAAAATATTCTGACCTACCACGGGATCTCGCTGGAGGAGCATGTGTTTTACAGCGGGGTCTTGCCGGAATACAAAGCGCTGTTCCGCAAAATTATTCAGGAACTGCAGCTCTGCCGCTTTGGGTACGAGGATTATATTGCTTCGCTGTTCAATGATATGCTGCTTCTCGTCAGCCGCCAGCAGCATGAAAAGCCCGAGGTGGCCGGCAGCATGCAGGAACAGATTGAAGTGGCGGCTGCTTATTTTAATGAGAATTACAACACAAAAATCAGCATTGACGCCTATGCCGAATCGCTGCATGTCAGCACCAACTGGTTCATCCATAACTTCCGGCAGTATATGGGTATGTCGCCCGCACAGTATGTTCTTTCACTGCGCATGGTCAATGCACAAAGTCTGCTGGAACATACGAACTATAACGTAAAAGAGATATCTGAGATCGTTGGGTATGACAACCCGCTGTACTTCAGCCGAGTGTTCAAAAAAGAAATCGGCCAATCCCCTGCGCAATACCGCAAGCTGCGCGGGGAACCGGCCGAAGAATAAGCAAAACCCGCCTGCTGACAGGAAATCCTGTGGGCAGGTGGGCACTTTGTAAAAAGATACAAACGCAACCGCCCGGTACAAATCCTGTACCGGGCGGCTGCTTTATGATGAAATAGCAGAGAATGGCAGAAAGTTACAGCTGGTCGATGGTGGGGTAGCTGTCAATGGCACCGTAGCGCTGCACACTGTAACCGCAGAACCGGTTGGAAAAATCCAGCCACTGGTTCAGCTGGTCCGCCTGCAGAGCGGGCAGGGCGGCGCAGTCCACCCCGTTTTTGTGCAGCTGCCACAAGAACGAGCCGATGAACCCGTCCCCGGCGCCGGTGGTATCCACGGCCTTTACCGGCTTGCTGGCGGAAAAGCCGTGGGCGGTGCGGGTGTAAGCGTGGGCACCGGCGCTGCCGCAGGTGTAGAGCACCAGCTGTACATGGCCAACAAACAGGCTGGGCAGGGCGGCTTCAATATCACTGGTGCCGGTCAGAAATTCCAGCTCTTCGTCCGAGATTTTGACCACATCGGCCAGCGGCAGGAACTCCAGCACCGTGCGGCGCAAAGCATCACGGTCCGGCCACAGCGGAAAGCGCAGGTTGGGGTCAAAGTCAATGATAGTCCCGGCGCTGCGGGCTGCGGCAATGGCAGTTTTGTGGGCTTCCCGCATGGGGCTTTCCACCAGGGCAACGCTGCAAAAATGCAGGGCATAGGCGTTGGCAAACAGGCTGGTATCCACCTGCTCCGGGGCGTACAGCAAATCGGCTGAGGGCTTGCGGTAAAAACTGAACGTCCGGTTGCCGTCCGCTTCCAGCGAAACAAAGGCCAGGGCGGTGTTGGCTTTGTCCGTCAAACAGATGTGGCTGGTATCAATGCCGCAGGCAGCCAGTTCATCAATGATCTTGTGGCCGAACGGGTCATCTCCCAGCTGGGTCAGCAGGGCAGAATCCCCACCCAGGCGGGCATAAGCACCGCACACGTTGGCGGGCGCGCCGCCCACACGGGGGCTGAAAGAGGGAACCTTGGCAAAGGAACAGCCGGTTTTGGACGGAATCATATCGATCAGCGCTTCGCCGATCGCATACAAGGTATCATGTGCCATGGAATGTCCTCCGTTAAATCGAAAGGGAATACAGGGTGCTACCTGCGCCGCAAAGCTGCACGGCAACCTTGCCCGCTGCCGGGTAATACCGGGTGGAAAGCACCGCGGCACCGTCGTTCAGGAATATTTCCAGCGAGGAAGCATCCCCCACAACGCGCAGGCTGCGGCAGGGGGCATCCAGCACAGCCTTGCGCTCGGTGCGCCTGGCGGCAATCGCTGCATCGGTAAAGCGCAGGGTACAGGTGCGGTCCGCTTCGGTGTAAGTCAGGGTCAGGCCGTTGGCAATGGTCAGGACAAAATCCCCGGCGGGGGAGGCGGTCAGATCAAAGCAGGGATCCGTTTCAACCGTTTCGCCGTCTGCCGGCTGGCGGGCTTCGCCGCGCAGGGCGTTCAGCTCGGCGGCAGGGGCTTGCAGCAGGCAGCCATTGCCGTCCTGGGTCAACACGCGGGGCAGGGTCAGGCAGTGTTGCCAGCCATACTCCACGGTGGGGTTGGTGTAATCGGCATCCGGCATGCCCATCCAGCCAAACTGGATGCGGCGGCCATCCGCGGCGGCAAAGCTTTGGGGCGCGTAATAGTCAAAGCCATCGTCCAGGGCGTGGAATTCGCTCAATGTGCAATCGGTGCGCCAGTCACCCTGCAGGGCAAAGTAACCGCAGCCGTACACGTTCTGGCAGGCAATGCCCTGGGGCGATACCGCCAAAAACCACTGGCCGTCCAGCTCAAACAGGTCGGGGCATTCCCACATATAGCCAAAGGGTTCGGGGGTGGTAATGGTGTTGATGTGGTTCCAATGCAGCTTGTCGGCGCTTTCAAACACCAGCACTTCGCCATGGTCGTCCAGTGTTCGGGCACCCAGCACCATATAGTAGCGCCCATCCAGTGCAAACACTTTGGGATCGCGCACATGGCAGGTCAGCCCGGCGGGATAATCCTGGTTGTACATCAGGCAGCGCTTGTTGTCCAGATGGATGGCATCGCGGCTGGTGGCAAGGCAGACATTGTGCCCGCGCCCCTGCTTGATGTAGTCATATTCGCCGGGGTGCTTGACATTGCCGGTATAGTACAGGTACAGCATGCCGTCCTCCACCAGAGCGGAGCCGGAATAAACGCCATGGCAGTCAAACGGTTCGTCCGGGTACAGCATTACGGGCAGGCGTTCCCAGTGGAACAAATCGCGGCTGCGCACGTGCCCCCAGTGCTTGACCCCTCCCGTGGGGTCAAACGGGCCGTACTGATAAAATACATGGTATTCATCGCCGATCTGGCACAGCCCGTTGGGGTCGTTCAGCCAGCCCACAGGGGGTTGAACATGCAGCTTCTGCCGGTGGGGATCCGCCGTCACACGGGCGGCCCCGGCGGCTTCCACCATGGGGACAAGACGCTTCAAATCACGCTGCAAGGCATTCATAACAGGTAGCTCCTTATTGATTGAGAGGGGAAAACATCAGGCTTTGGCTTCCTCGGCTTCGGGGGTCCAGATCACCCAGGTCACAGCGAAGGAAACGCCGAAGGAAATTGCCATCATGATGAGGTACTGCAGCGGCATGTGCAGATGCAGCAGGATGCCGAAGATGCCGGTCACGCCGGTGCCGGTGGCACCCAGGCCGGTCACGCTGGCATACAAAGCGCCACAGGCACCGCCGACCAGACCGCCGATAAAGGGCTTAAAGTAGCGCAGGTTGACGCCGAAGATGGCGGGCTCGGTAATGCCCATGCAGGCAGAAAGGGCGGAGGGCAGGGCCATAGACTTAACTTTGGCGTTCTTGCTCTTGAGGGCAACGGCAAAAGCGGCACCGCCCTGGGCAACGTTGGCGGCACTGGCCAGGGGCAGCCAGTAGGTGAAGCCAAACTTGGCCAGCTGGCCAAGGTCAATCAGGGTGTACATATGGTGGATACCGGCCACAACGGTGACGGCGTACAAACCGCCCATGATGAAGGAACCGATGCCGAACGGCAGCTGGATCAGGGTCTGAACGCCGTTGATGATGCCGTCCTCCAGCGTGGTGAAGATTGGGCCGATGACAGCGAGGGTGAGATAACCGGTAACGAAAACGGAGACCAGCGGGGTAACAAACAGGTCGATCATGGCAGGCACAACTTTGTGCAGCCGCTTTTCAATCTGGCACATCAGCCACACGGCAATGATAACGGGGATAACGTGGCCCTGGTAGCCGACCAGCGGAATTTTGTACAGCCCGCCAAACACCGACTGGTAGGTCTGCACGCCCTCAGAAGCAACGGTCCAGGCGTTCTGCAGGTTGGGGTGAATCATGATCATGCCGATGACAGCACCCAGGAACTGGTTGCCACCAAACACCTTTGCGGCGGAGAACGCGATCAGGATAGGCAGGAAGGTGTACGCCGTGTTGGAGAACAGCTGGGCAAACACATAGATGGAACCGCTGGTATCAATGTTCAGGAAGCCGTTGTTGACCATAAAGTTCAGCGCTTCCATAATGCCCATCAAAAAGCCGGAAGCCACGATGGCCGGGATGATGGGAACAAAGATATCGCCCAGCGTCTTGATGGCCCGCTGGTACCATGGTGCTTTGGAAGCGGCAGCCTGTTTGACTTCCTCCTTGCTGGCACCGGTGATTCCGGCCAGGGCGGTGAACTCGTCATACACCTTGTTCACAATGCCGGTGCCGAAGATGATCTGCAGCTGGCCCTGGGCTTCAAATACGCCCTTGGCGCCCTCAGCATTTTCGAGCTCTTTTTTGTTCACCTTGGAATTATCCGCAATCACCAGGCGCAGGCGGGTTGCGCAGTGTGCGGCCGATACAATGTTGGAAGCACCGCCGATGTTGTCCAGTACCTGCTGGGCTGCTTTCTTGTAATCCATGTTGCACGCTCCTTCTTTTATCTGTTGGCCCGGTAGGAGGTTCCGGGGCCTGTTTCATTTGACAGCTTTATTATATACGAAGGTGAGTGCTTTTTCTATTGACCAAACGACCCAACTTGCAAAGACTCTGTTATCGATTTCACACAGTTTCACACCGCTCTTTGGTAAAATGCACAAAAAACAGGGGACTGCATGGAAAGGGTGCACAAAACAAAAACTTCCCCGCAGTGATGCAGGGAAGTGTGGCGCAAAGGATGCCTGTTATAGCGACCAGACATTTTCATCTGAGTTGTCATCCCCGGTGGAGGCCCGGCATTTTAACTCATAATCCAGCTTGATCATCTGCGGCTCGGCATGGGGGTCCGCCAGCATGTCCATCAGCAGGCGGGCGGCTTTGTCCCCGGCGGTGCGGTAATGCAGATGGGCGCTGGTCAGCGGCACATAGGCAACGCGGCCAATGCGGTTGTCGCCCACAGCGGCAATCATGATGTCATCCGGCACCCGCAGACCGTGGCTGCGGCAGTATTGCAGCGCACCCAGGGCGATGGAGTCGGTCGCGCAGAACAGGCAGTCCAGCCCCGGCGCACGGCCAAACAGCTGCTCCGCCTGGTGGTAGCCGGATTCCATGTTGAACTTGGCAATGCTCATCCGCTGCGGCTGGGGCACGAGACCTGCATCCCGCAGCGCACTGTCAAAGCCTTCGCGCCGGGCAAGGCCGACGGCTTTGTCCAGCAGGGTCACGCCCAGGTAGCCCGGCTTGCGCCGCCCCTTTTGCAGCATGTGGGCGGTGGCGGCCTGCGCCGCGCCGAAATCATCGTGGAACACACAGCTGAACCCGGGATACTGCTGCCCCACGATTACCACCGGCACATGCAGGCTTTGCAGCACCGCGTGGTGTTCCGGGGTAAACATGGTGGCAATCAGGATAATGCCGTCCACCGTATCATGCCGCAGGGTATCCAGCGCGCGCACTTCGCGGGTGTTGTCGTTGGCGGTGTTGATCAGCAGCAGCTGGTAGTTCTGGTCGTCCAGTACCCGGCTGATGCCCTCCACCATGCGGGCGCAGCTTTCGCTGCTCAGCCGCGGCATGATCACCCCAATCTGCCGCGTGCGGCGGGTGCGCAGCATCTGGGCCTGCATACTGGGGCGGTAGCCGGTGGCTTCCACCGCAGCGGCAATCTGGGCGCGCTTTTCGGCGCTTAAGTACCCGCCGTTAAAATAGCGGCTGACCGCTGCCTTGGATACCCCGGCATATTGGGCAAACGCGGTAATGTTCATAGGCCGCACTCCTGTCCGGCTGCCGGCGGGGGAAACCTGCCGGTGCACTTTTTTATCAGTATAATGCAGAAACTGGCAGGGTGCAACGGGAAAGAGCGGAGAAAAGAAAAATAAGAATGAATGGCATGAGGCAAAGAGTAAAATAGACAAAAAACGGGGATTGAATTTGTGCTTTTGACGGAGAAAAAAGAATGAAAGCTGAATACAAAAAAGCACACAGCTAAAAAGATTTACCAGAATGAATTTGGTGTAAAAGTTATCTTCCGCGCTGGCACAGGATGAAAAGGTATGCTATAATATAATATTAGTTACACGATGAAAAAGTAAGATGCCCCTGATGCCAGTGCGGATGTGCGCAGGGCAATGATATGTGTTTAGTGAGGAAAAAGAATGGGACTGCTGCAAAAAATTCAGGCAAAAACCGAGGAAGCCCGCGCGAAGGAAAAGATCCGCCCGCTGCTGGAAAGCCGCATGATGCGGGATATCCTGCTGGAGATCGGCCAGCGCGGCAACGAAGCGCTGGACCCGCAGTCCGTTCCATTGGCTATGCGCCGCCGCGCCACCCAACTTGCCAGCGAAAGCGGCCTGAGCGGCCTGAAGCAGTGTGCTGTGGATGAACTGCATCTGAACGAAGCGGGAATCACGCTGGTCTGCAAGGGGGAGCACACGGCATTTTTGTACGCAGACTATAACTATGAAAACATTGAGGATACCGACTGCCTGCCCGCTGTGGCCGAATACCTGGTGCAGCACATGCGCGGCTATTATAACATTACCCGCAGCTTTTACAGTGTGCCCAAAGCCAACGGCCATGTGGAGGAAAAGACCCGCGAGGTGACCGTGGTGCGCCACCACGAGGATACCCCCTTTGCCCCCGGCCCGGTGCAGAAACAGCATTTGTTCTGATGCACATGAGATATCCCCCGGCATACAGGAATTATGCCGCCCCGCATCTTGACGCGGGACGGCATTTTTGCTATACTAATTTAGTATCCGGCAGCAACCCAGAACATGGAGCATTCCCCAAGAGGTCGTAAGAGGGAGCACTCGAAATCAAGCAGGTATTTTGGAAGTAATCACTGATTTTCTAACGACCAATCGTCAAAAATCCACTGTTTTCTACAATTAAATATTTGCTGTTCTCTCCTACTTTTCTCTCCTTTTTCCGGAGAAGATTTTGGGGGATTACTATAGGGAGCATTACCCAAGAGGTCGAAGGGGTCGCACTCGAAATGCGATAGGGCGTTTGTAGCGCCGCCAGAGTTCAAATCTCTGATGCTCCGCCAATCAACGGTACAACGTGCTTTTTTGAGCACTTTGTACCGTTTTTTTATGCAAAAAACGGAATTTTTGAGTTTGACAATTTCATAACAGGAGAGAAAACGCCCCGTTTTGGAGAGAAATCACACTTTCTTAAGTGTCATTTCCCGGATTTGAACCCATTCCAAGCCCGTTCAGCATCGCTTCTGCCGAAGAAACCTTGGAAGCGTAGTCCAAATGCGAATAAATATTCGCAGTGGTAGAGAAATCGCTGTGTCCCAGCCACTCCTGAATCATCTTCATCGGGACACCGTTTGCCAAAAGCAAACTGGCGCAAGAGTGGCGCAAATCGTGAAAGCGGATGCGCCGCAGATGATAATTTTGCAAGATAATCTGGAACGAATTGGAGAGATAATCCGGCTTGAGCAGATTGCCCATTGCGTCTACGCAGATGTAGTCTGCGTATTTTTTGTTGTAACACCTACCGCACAGCTTGCGGTTTTCTTTCTGTTCCTCCTGCAAGGCCAGCAGCCGTTCCCGGAAAACCGGTACAAGCGGCAAGGTGCGCTTGCTGGATTTGGTTTTTGTGCCATTGGATTCTACAAGAACTTCTTTTCCATCCAGCCGAACCGTTGTGACCGTGTGGCAGATTTCAATCGTGTTCTGCTCAAAGTCCACAGCAGCCCATTTCAGCCCTACAACCTCGCTGCGACGCAGACCATAAAAGGCGGTCAACATAACTGCCACCTCAATTTTACTGCCGCGCACAGCGTCGAACAGCGCGTTCATTTCGTCCTTGCTGTAAAAGTTCCCGGTAAATTCATTTTTCTTCGGGCGGTCTACCTTGTCGGCAGGGTTCACATCGATCAGGTCTGTTTTCACTGCGTATTTCAAGGCGCGGTGGATAACCGCATGATAGTGAATGACCGTATTGGGCTTCACACGCTCCAACTGTTCCTGATAAAATGCTTGGATATGAACCGCTTTCAGGTCGCCCAGCGTAACGCCGAGATTTCTAAAGTAAGGAATGATCCTGCTGTTCGACAGTTCTTTGTAGCTTGCGTAGGTTGTCAGCTTGACGGTTGACTTTGCGATTTCCAGCCATTGCACCAGATAATCCGCAAACAGCATGGCTTTGCTGGGCGGACCATTGGGGTCAACGGGTGGCTCAAAGTCGTCTTGCAGCTCACGCATCATCGCCTCGGCGCGCCGCTTGTTGCCCTTGATAGGCAAGCCCGTGGATTGCCATTTGGTTTTGCGTTTGCCGTCATAAGTTTTGTAGGTCAGTACCACATAGTAGATACCGTTTTTTTCTTGCAGATGCCCTGCGACCATAAAAAAATACCTCCTTCGGTTTGGGTCGCCCCCGATCTGCTGTTGACAAGAACAGCATAACGCATCGGCGCAAAACAATCAACACTGTCGATTCTCTGCTCGACAGTGTTGACCGCAAATCTGAAGGTAGGTAAACAGGTGGGCTTTGGGGATGCGATACGAGCGCCCGATTTTCATCGCCGGGATTTTGCCCTCGTGCAGCAGCTTGTACCCCGTTTTGGTGCTGATTCGCAGGGCATCGCACATCTGCTCGATGTTCATCACATCGGGATACTTGCGCAGCATCACACGGTAGGCATCGCGCTGGTTAAATCCTTTGCTGCTTATACAAAACACCTCTTTTTTGAAAATTTGCGGATTTAATTCCACAAGCATGGCGGTCACTTGTTGAAAACTCGTGGCCGCCATAATCTGAAATCAAATGATATACCCTATTCGACACTACTTCCCGGATATAAAGGGCGAACCACCGGCCCGGCTGCTGGAAACAGCTCCCACTTCCTGTACCACATTGTTGGCAGTACCGCCGACGCCTTGAGAGCATCGCCACGGTGTGTATCATGATTGCTGACCCTTCGCTTGAGGTATGTGTTCCACGCCACCTCTCCCGGACCGTTAAGCGCTCCGCTGCCTATCAGGCAGCATCATGGCGTCAGAACAGCCGGGGCGCACCTGCCGTCGCTCCTTGGGTTGCGGCAAGGTCAGTTGTATGTAGCCGGTGATTCGGATATTCGGTTATCAAGGTGCAAAAGGGGGAAGAGGGCTTTTTTGTCCCTCTATACTGTATACTCGCAAAAGGGTGCCAAAATTCGAGAAAAAATTTGCATTTTTTCTAAACTTATTTTCGGCGCACAGAATCGAAACAACTTGTTTGAGAGTTGTTGAACAACCTATAGCAAAAAGGACGCGGAACAATGGGGTTCGGCATCCTTTTTGTCAGGAAAAGATTAGACCTTGAATGTCCGAATCATTTCGAGAAATGCAATCACAAGGATATGATGCAAATCCTCATCAAAAACTCCGTTCACGAAGCTGTACTTCCGCAGCAGGGGTTTATACTGCTCATAGAGTTTGTCTACGGCCTCTTTGTCACCATGGTGTGCCCTTACCAGAATATTCTTAAACATTCCCATATTACTTGTCCTCCATCTTTTTGCGAATCCGTGCAGTTGCATTTTTCTTATGCGTGCTGACCGTGTTGGGCTTGATGCCCAACTCCTTGGCAGTCTCCTTTACGCTCATCTCGTTGATGTAGAGGCATGTGATAACCGCATACTCTCTAACAGGAAGATTCTGCAGATGTTTGTCAGTCTCTTCCAACATCAGCTTTTCTTCAACGCACTCTTCAACAGATACCTCAATTCTGCAGGATACACCCTCTAAGTAAGAGGCATTTGCTTCAAAGGAAACTTCCTTCGTCTCCTTCTGATTCTTCTTCCGCAGATATGAAACTCTCTTGTTGTGCAGAACCTTGTCCAGTTTTCCGGTGAATTGTGCTAGCAGTTCGACATCCTCACCAGAAATTGATTGATTGTAGAAATCTTTTTTCTTTGCCATCATAAACCTCCTGAATTTTGAGTTTCATTGAATAGACCTCAAAACTCGGAGGGGCGCGGGCAGAAAACGGCGGTCCTCTGCCGCCAAAACAATAAAGTAACAAAAAAGCATGATGTGGTATAAATAAAATTTGACACCCTATTTTCAAGGATTTGAGATATAATCAAGAGAATAAGGAGTGAATAAAACGGCAGAAAACAGACAATATGACCACGAATACAAAGTACAGGCAGTGAAACTTGCCAAAGAAATCGGACAAGCTAAGGCCGCCAAAGAACAGGGGATCCCCAAGAACACCATGTATAGCTGGGTACGGGCTAACCGTCTTGGCACTCTTGACCTTGGAGCTGGCTCACAGACCCCACAAAGCGCTATGACGCTTAACGAGGAACTCCTAAAGCTTCGCCAGCAGGTAAAGGAACTGGAGAAAGAAAACCGACGTTTGAAGAAAGAAAACGACTTTCTGGAGGAAGCCAGCGCTTTTTTCGCCGCGAGCCGTCTGAAGTCAGCAAAAACGAAAGAATGAAGTTTATTGCATTAAAAACGAAAGACGGCGAATTAAAAGGGGATATCGCCTTTTTCTGCAGGATCCTTCATGTCAGCAGACAGGGATTTTACCAGTATCTTGCAAACAAAGACCGCCCATGGAAATATCAGCCACTGGCGGATGCCATGAAGGAGATAAGCTACTGGAATAACCGAAGAATCTGCTCGGCCAATGGAGGGCTCCCCCCCTATAGTCAAACGACAGCAATACTATGATTCCCTGAAAGAAGCGGCATAAGGTACAGAATCCTTGAGGAAAATGTGTCAACTAATCTTGACAAAATCATGTGGTTGAACCGCCGTGTACCGGTCGGTACGCACGGTGGTGTGAGAGGTCGGCTCTTTAGAGTTGAGAGAGCCTCCTACTCGATTATATACAATCATCCTTCAACTTTTCCGATAGTCTGTATGTGGGATAAACCTGCTTTTAGCTTTCTGATCAAAACAGTCTTGATTTCATTACAAAGCAATCCAGAAAAAAACAGCCATAGGCTGCTTGTGGCAAACCTATGGCTGGTAAAACATCCGTTTTTTGTATCTGCTATTTTGGGTATTTCCTTATACAGCAAGAACCCGTTTATCTATCGGACTTGCTTTGGCCTTCTTTTCTTTTTGCAATCACACCTGTTACGGCCAGTGCTGCAAAGCTCAGCAGCATCACCACACCCCACAGCGCAGGTTCCCCGGCATCACCGGTCTGCGGCGTACTGCTGCCCGCAGAGAGCTGCTGCGAAGATGCACTCTGTCCACGGTCGGGCCGGGGCTTGTCCGAGGCATCCGGATTTTGTCCGCTACCGCTGTCCGAACTACCGGAACTGCTAGAAGTATCCGAACTGGCAGAATTGTCGGAGCTGGAACTTCCAGAACTGTTCGAACTGCTGTCATCCGGGTCTGTGGGTTTTTCTTCCTCCGTGGGAGCATCGTCATAATCCCCTGCCCAGATCACAAGATCGTCGATGGAATATTTTGCGTATTTGGCGGTATCTGCCGCAAAACACATTTTATCGATCACCGAAAAATCCACCTTGTTTTGTGCATTCTGCAACAGCAGCTGACCGTTCACATATACATCCGTGGTATCCGTTCCGTCGGCATTTACATGGGTCACCAGGGTTATGGTGTTCCAATCGGATACATGGTATTCGCCGGTCAAGGGACTGTAACTGCTGCCGCTGACATTGTAGGTGAAATTCGTGCCATTGGAGCGGATGCAGAAGGCTTCGTTGCTGGTGGAAGTAATCGTACCGTTTCCAAAAGCAATGCGGAGATTCTCGTACTTGGTATCGGCAACACCGCCCTGGATTTCCGCCTCATTTTCCACCTTAATGCGGAACTGCATAGAAAATGTACCGGACACGGGATCAAAGGAGAGCACCGCCTTGGGCTGCGCCGCACCGTTGCCGTCCTCCACCGTCATTACACCGTCCTTCACATCCACCGCGGTATAGGCCTTGGCAAGGGACACCGACCAATGGCTGCTGTCCAGTGTACTTCCATCAAAGGAATCCTGATAAATCACCTGGCCGGGCTCAAAATCAGCGGTGACAGAAACGGTGACATAGCGCACCAGTTCCGGGTTATCCAGGCTGGTGACACTGATCTTGGCGGTGCCCACCGCTTTGCCGGTCACGGTGCCATCGTGGTGCAGGGTGACAATTTCAGGGCCGGAAACGATGGCGTACCGCACCCCTTTTTCCGAAGCGGTTTCGGGCAATACCTCAGCTTCAATGGCGGCGGTTTTACCCCGACTGAGGTTCATGGCCGTCTGCTTCAGCTGCATAGACTCAGCCCGGACCATGTCCTGTTCGGCGCGCACCTCGATGGCGGCTTCGTCAAACACTTTCTCGTCCCGCAGGCTGTAAGCCCGAACCACCGCTTTACCTTCCCGGACGGCGGTGATATAGCCATCCTGGCTCACGATTACGGCATTGCCGGATACCACTTGGTACCCAACCTGGTCATAGCTGCCTGCCGGCTCTACCTGCACATAGGCTTTCACCGCATCCTGCAGTCCCATGACCGAAGGAACATAGAGCAGCTGCAGGCTCTGGGGGGTAGGTACATTTTCCTCTGCAGGGATCTTGCTGCCCTTGTATACCTTCACATCGTCGATGCTGAACTCCATCTTATCGCCGGTACCGCTGTGGATGTCCAGTCGGTTCACATAATCAATGGCGTTGCGGTTGGCAATGCCGGAGCCTACCAGATAGCCGTTCATGTACACATCGGTGGTATTGGCCTTGGCGGTGCCGTTGTTCGGGGTGATGATGTAGGTCACATCCACCCAATCACCGTAGTTGCCCACCACCTTGTCCGCATTAAGAGAAATAGGGGTATAGGCATTGGTGAGGACATAAGTCAAATCGGAGAAATTGCCTAAGGCGCCCTTGGCGGCGTTGCGGACACGGAACAGCTCGGTGGTATTGGAATACCAGCTGTCCGACCCGGCCGCCACGGCATACATACAGCCAAAAGTGAGATCTCCCGCCTTGTGTTCCCCCAAAGCATCGATCCGCACCCGGAAAGATATCGTGGTGGTGTCGGTCTGGGGCTGGAATACAAAGGAAATTTTACTGGTGGCATTGTTGGAATTGTCCCGGAACCGGATTACGTTCCCCTCGGATTCCTGCTCCAAGGTCACCGATGTACCCTCGGCCGATTCCGGAATCACCTGCATAAACTCAGTGTTGAAGGCTGTATGCAAATCCAGCCCGCTTTCGCGGCCGAAATCACAGCTGTACAGTTTTTCCGCCTGTACGGCTTCCCCCTGCTGCACCGTGACATGACAGGTAGAAGTGGCGATGGAATTGTCCACACTGGTTGCCCGCACCACAGCGGTACCTTCCTTCAGGGCCGTGACATAACCTTTGGCGTCCACGGCCACAACATCCGCGCCTTCCAGCACATCCCAGGTCACCGCTTTGTTGTAGGCTTTGATGGGCTTCACCGTAACGCTCAGGCTGGTGCGCTCTCCCGGCTGCAGCTGAATTTCACTGCTGTCGATGCGGATGCTTTCCACCGGGGTCTTTTCCACAGTTTCGCTGTGGGAAATACCGGAGCTGTACACCCACACATCGGAATAGGCTTCCTCACTGGAATCTACCGAATCCTGGATGTAGTTGCCCAACTTGAAATAGTACCAGGTATCCTTCCAAAGGGGGTCCGCCGCCACAAAATTGTGGGAAACAGTCATAGGTTCGTTGTCATCGGTATCGATGGTAACATAGGCAGTACCATCCACCACTTGGATCTCGGTGCGGTATTTTTCGCCCAGTGCCACCTCGGGATAGGCATAAGCAAAATCGGCGGAGGTTTTTTCGGTGGTGTTTTTCAGATACACAATCACACTGCCGGTTCCCTTGGCCTTATCGTAGGCATACAGCACCTTCACCAGAGGATTGGCGTTGTCACCGTTCTGCTCGATGCCGTGGATCTGGGAGGTGATCACCTTGCCGTTGGCCGGTACATGGGTGACCTTCTGCTCGGCCACAAGGGTATGGGTGCCCTGCCAGGTCCAGTTCACCGTTTTGTCCTTAGGGTCCAGCATTTCCCGCATCTCGGAACGGGCATAAGTGGTGTTTCCGGTTTTGAATCCCTGTACCGGGCAGTGGAACACCACGGCGTCTTGTCCGTTTTCGTCAGTAGCCGCAAAGAAAAACTCACTGGTGTAGCCGTCCGCCAGTTCCTGTGGCGATTTTTCCAGCACCGAGCCGGGCTTGGTATCGCTTTCTACCGGCAGCTGCAATTTCCAGCCACCGGCCACGAAATCAATACACCGTCATCACAGCAGCCGCAAAGCGGTCCGGCACAGCTGTGCGGATCTCCAAAAGAACAATCATCAAAATACCGATAATTCCCACAATGGCCCACACCAGGATCTGCCGGTTGAATCCCTGCAGGATCACCTCGTAAAACTGGGCGATTTGTTTGTTTTGAGGCATTTTCAGTCCAAACAGGTCGTTGTATTCGGTCATGAATACCAAGGTGTACAGGAATACCACAATGGCCGTCACTGTGTATACGGCCGACAGAATAACCTGTCCCCGAAATATTTTTTTCATAGTCAAGCCCTCCATTGTTTGTTTCGGGGAGACCGAGGTCTCCCCGAAACAGCACGCGCACAATTATTGGGCCGCGGTCATCACCTGATATGCCTGCTGATAGGCAGTAACATACGCATCCAGGTTTCTTGCTTCAAATGCAGCCAGATATTCGTTGTAATCGGCCGGAATGGAGATGCCGTTCGGAGCATTCCCCTTGGCATTGTACCGCACGATGTTGAACATCTCCTCGCTCAGATCTTCCATACCCATGGTAGTGGTTTCGGAAATAGCCTCCTTCTGACGCAGCGTCAAAGAGAACACAGGAGGAACCATCTTGTAATAGTTGGGGTTATCACCCTTGATACCTTCGCCCGCGTAGGTGGCAAAGTGTGTGGTGGAATTCTGCAGCAGCTCCCAGCCTTCAAATCCACGCTCGGAGGTATACTGGTATTCGAAGCCGATATCCTTCTGGTAGCCGATGGGAATCAGGCAACCCAGCCAGTCGCGCAGGAAAGTGGAAAGGTCGCCCTTGGCCACGGAAGCGCAGGTCTCCATCACCCAATCGGTGTACTGGGGATATTCCTTGCCATCGGGTCCGGTATAGGTCTCGTTTCCCTTCAGGAACATGGGCAGGCCGTAGTTCTGCAGGGTGGAGCCTTCTTCGGTGAAGAAGTAGTCCAGCAGAGCGCAGGAGCGGTACAGCTCAGCATCGGTGGCGCAGCCGGCTACAGAGATGGACCAGCCATCAGGCTTGATGGCGCGGCCATTGTCGATATAATACTGCCACACGCCGTTCACCTTGGCCACCGGGGGCAGCACCACCACGATGTCCTTGTTAAGGGAATCAGCAGTGGAAGAAGCCTGCCAGTCAAAGGTGATAAAGCCATAAGCGGGCGCTTCGCTCTCGTCAGTGCCCCACAGGGTGCTGCGGAAATTGGTCTTGTTGGTCAGATCATAACAATCGGAATAAATCAGGCCCTCGGCCTCCATATCCGACAGGTAGCACAGCACATCGTACATACCCTCGGTGGAGTAGGTATACTGCAGGGTACCGGTTTCATCGATATACCAACGGGAAGTATAGCTGTCGGCGCTGTGTGCCTTCACACCGTCAAAATAGGTGGACAGACGCAGCAGATCTTCCCGGTAGGAAGACTGGCGGGTAAACATGGGCCACACGGTGTCCGCCTTACCCTGTGTCAGATAGGTGGGATTGGCCTTGATGCAGCGCATCAGCGCAATGAGCTCGTCGATGTCATAGGCTGCCTTTTCACCCAGAAACAGCTCAGAGGGCTTTTCGTAGTCATAGTTGTCATTGATGTACTGCACCATGGCCTTGGTGAGGGTCTCACCATTCTTCACAGCCAGTTCGTTCTGGATCTCAATGATGCTCTGATCAGTTTTCTTCGTGATTTCAACGCCTTCTTTAGGAGTCACGGTGCCGCCGTTGTCGCCTCCGCGGGTGTTGTCGCCCACATAGAAGCCATCGTAGTAGACTTCAAACTCGCCGTTGGTATCGTAAGCCGCGTTGGGATCATCCAGCAGCATAGTCACCCAAGACTGCCGCAGGCTGAAGCTGCGGGCAAAGTTGTTCAACTCTGCAATATAGGGTGCGTGGTAGATGTTGCCGTCATATGCAGTGATGGCGGTTTTTACATCGGGATTGGCATCCAGATAGGCCTTAAAGTTGGGCATATAGCCCTGGGCCATCATGTCGCTGAGATTGACGAATTTGCCTTCGGTGCCGTAGTACATCAGATCGTCAGCAATAGAGTTACCGCCAAAAATGTTGGCCTCGGAGAAGTTGGTGGTAGAGGCGATATCAATCATCTCAGTGGCTTTCTGGTCCTGGGTTGTGATATCGGTGAGTTCACAGTTAAGGGCCGTTTCCACATAGTCCCACATGGGTTTGAGCATACCGGCGGTGTACACGGTGCCGTCGGGCAGGGTCAGGGGGGATTCCTGGTTGTAGGTGATGGTACGGGACTTGTTGCCGGCCGCATAGTTGATTTTGAGGCTTACCTTTTCGGTGAGGTCGGTCTTGTCCTCGGTGGACTGGGTCTGTTCGCTGCTGGCCGCAGATTCAGCCCCGGCGCTTCCCGCCTGGTCCACGATGGTGGAGCCGCACCCGGACAGGGTGGACAGCAACATGGTGCCCGCCAGCATAAAGCCGGCAAATTTTCGCATTTTCATTGTATCCTCCTTAATTTTTATTATCCTTTCACGCCGCCCATATTTACGCCTTTTGCAAAATACTTCTGGATGTAAGGATAGATAGCCAAAACCGGAATGATGGAGCAGATGATGATGGCATACGCCAGGCTGTCTGCCGAGTAGGACAGAACCACCGGCGATTCATCGTACAGCTTCTGGTAGTTTTCGATGAGCTGCCGCAGATACACCTGCAGCGGCTGCTGGTAGGGGTCGGTGAGAAGCATCCGGGACCAGTAGTACCCGTTCCAGCGGCTGATAGCGTAAAACAGCGTCACCGTTGCAATGCTGGCCGTGGACATGGGCACATAGATCTTGTAAAACAGCTGGAATTCGTTGGCGCCGTCCACAATGGCGGCCTCCTCCAACTCCTTGGGGATGCTGCTGAAATAGTTGCGCAGCAGAATGATGTTGTAGGCCTGCACGCCAAAAGCCACCACCATGCCCCAGCGGTTATCCACATGCATGCTCTTATAATTCAGATACAGGGGGATCATACCGGCGCTGAACCACATGGTAAACACCAGCAAAAAGTTCCACTGGCGGCGGAATTTCAGCTTTTTCTTCTGCAAAGCATAGGCACCGGTGAGGGAAATACCCATGCTCCAGGCGGTGCCGATCACCGTGTAAAACAGGGTGTTGGCATAGGCAATCCAAAATCCCTTACTTTCGATGACCATTTCATAGGCCTGCAGGGTGATGTCCTTGGGCAGCAGGGTGATCAGACCGCTTTCGTAGGCCAACTTTCCGCTGATGGACACGCTGAAGGCGTATACAATGGGGTACAGCGTGACAAGGGCAAAGACAATCACCAGCAGATAGGAACACACCTTGAATATCTTTTCACTTTTGTTCAGTAATCCCATAATCAGATTCTCCTATTTACCACAGCGAAGTATCGGATATGTTGCGGCTTATGGAGTTGGCTCCGATCACCAGCGCAAAAGCAATCAGTGAATTGAACAGACTTACCGAAGCTCCCATGCCATAGTTGGCCGACAAAATACCAATGCGCTGTTCGAAGGTGGACAGAACGTCTGCCGTCACATACACGTTGGAGTTGTACATCAGCAGCACCCGTTCATACCCGATGGAGAGCATATTGCCTATGCGCATGATGATCATGATGATCAGGGTAGGGGCCATGCCCGGGAAAGTGACATACCGCAGCTCCTGCAATTTGTTGGCACCGTCCACCTTCATGGCCTCATACAGCGTGGGCGATATGCCCATGATCGCCGCAAAATACACGATGGAGCTGTATCCGCTTTCCTTCCAGATGCCCACCGCTATGTACAGAGGCCGGAAATAGTTGGCCTTGGACAGCATGGACACCCCTTCCTCCAGCCATCCCATATTCTGAAACAGGGCTGCCAGCACACCGGTGGAATGAACACCGCTGTACACCAACATAATGGTGATGCCGGTAATGGTTACTTCGGAAAGGAAGTGAGGCAGATAGGTCGCGGTCTGGGTAGCCTTGCGGACAAAGCCATTGCCGATCTCGGAAAAAAGTACCGCCAGAATGATTGGTACCGGAAATCCAAAAACCAGGCTGTAGGCGTTGATCACAAAGGTATTGCGGAAGGCCTGCCAGAACTGTTCCTTGTTGACGCCGGCCACCAGATTTACGAAGTTGTCGATGCCTTTGAACTCGCTCATCCAGATGCCCAGACTAGAATCGTACCGTTTGAAGGCTATCAGAAGCCCGCCCATTGGCTTATACGCCCACAGTGCAAACCAAAGCACCACAGGCAGCAGCAAAACATACAAACGCCAATCCTGGACCAGCGCATGGATTAGTTCTCTGCTTTTGGGTTTGCGCATTTTAATTTCGTTTTGAACCATTTGCTATACATTCCTCCTTTTGTTTTCCTCTGAACACAGGTTCTATATCCATCCCTCCGTTTCTCTGCCCGGCACGGAACATATTTTCTGAAGCATTTCCACCACCCTCCGGATAAAGGCCGACGATAAGGTTGAATGATTTGCTGCGTCAGCTTCGCCATTTCAGCGTATATGTCATCTCAACATCACCGCGCAAACCGCGCAGATGATGGTTCAATGCAGTAAAAGTTTTATCCAACCGGACCCATACTCCTTGCGGAGTACAACCATCGCCACCAGCAGGGCAAACAAACCTGTAAGGCCGTTGCTCACCATCATTACAATTCCCATGGCAGTGCCGCCAGACAGAGCCGTAAACTGCTTGAGGGCAAACAAAATGGGAAGACGGAAAATGAATAGCCTTGCAAAATTAATGCCAAAGGACAGCTTGGTATATCCGAAGGCATACAAAAGCGCCATAATCGCCGCATGTACTGCAAGAAAAATATTGGAAAGCATCTCCAGCAAAAAAATCTGTCGGATCAGTTGGGCAAACACTGCATCTCCGCCCGAAAATACCGAGAGAATCGGGTTGAGAAATATCCATGTAAGTAAAAATCCCAATGTTCCCCAGGCCACGTCCACCAGAAATACGCTTTTGAACACCTTCAGGGCACGGTCTTTCTTCCCGCTTCCGATATTCTGGCGGATAATGGAAGCACCGCCGTCACCGATGCTTCCTGCCGGAACCGTAGACAATGCGCTGATACTGTTGGACACTCCCAAAGCGCCTACTGTCTGGGTACCATAGTCCACTCCTACCGAGTTCACTACCACCTTGCCGGTACTGAAAGCAAATTTTTCTGCCATCACAGGGAGAGAAATACCAAACAGCTTTTTGATAAACAGACGGTCCATTCGGATATATTCCAGTGATATCCCGAATACATCCTTTGGATCCCGCAGGCTGTATATACCGATCAAAGTCACAAGCAGGTTGGAAAGCAAAGTGGAAAAAGCGATCATCACAACACCTTGGCGGAATATCAGAACGAACACTCCCGACAGAGTGAATTTTGCCGCAGCCATCAGAAGATTCACACCCAATATCCTGCCGCCGTTCCCGCGCGCCTTTTCGATCGCTACATAAATATCCTCGGCGGCGGTGATGGTATACTCCGCACTGGCCAGCGGGCGGGTTTCATACACGAAATTGCCGTCCTCGGCCTCGCCGGTCATCCACGGGTCAAGTGCGCCAACTTCTGTTTTCCAGCCAGCTAAGACCTCGCCTGTTTTGCGGATCGTCAATTTGCCCAGCGTCTCATGGTTAGAGTAGTTTTCACCAATCACAAGGGTATCCATGCCGTTCTCGTTTTTGTCGCCGGTGGCTGCATAAATGCGGTCTGTGGTGATTTCAAAATCCACATAGTAGATGCCATCTGCATCGTCGGCCAAAATGCCGTTTTCATATCCGGCAGAATCCAGCCATTCGTTGTAGAATCCGTTCGGGCCGGTGACTTCCACAATGCGATATTTACCCAGCGGCAATTTTTCAGGCAGCGTTAAGATGCCCTCGCTGTTGGTGTAGAAAGTGTCTACATCTTTTGTCAGATGACCGTTGACAGTATCGGTCATCGTGACGAGTTTCGGGTTGCCGTTGCTGTCATAACGGTAATGCCCCTGCTCGTCCAGCCAGTAGATTTGGAAAGCGGTGTCGGGCAGCAGTACCGGTTTGCCGGTTTCCTCGTCAACTTTGGTGATGCGGAGATAAACTTCGATTTCCTCGTCCAGTACGGTGAATTTCTGATAACTGTCAGAGCCTGTCATTACGCTGTCCTTGGGGGTAGCCATAGCGCCCCACGGGTTGTTATCCTGTTCGGGGTCAACGGTGACAATAAAAGGCTCGGCTTGGAACAGGTCGTGCGGTACGGTGGTTTCCACGACCAGATAAGTGCCATAGGGCAAGCCCTGCACACGAATATTCCCGGTGTCATTGCTGAAGATTTCGGCAAGCTGGTATTCGTTGGCGCTGCCGGTGGGCTGCCAGCCATCGCCCTTGCCGTTCTTGTTTTCTCCTGCGGCAGTCAGCGTTTTGTTGTACGCGACAATTTCGTCAGCGTTGACCTCATAGGTCTTTGCGATGGCCTGCGTTTCCGCAGAAAAATCCCACTTCGGATGCTCGTTATCGTAGGTCTTATCAATGTAGGCATCCAAAATGCTTTGCAGGGTGTAGCTGCCGCTGCGGGTCTGCTCAAACTGCTTCAGTTTGGACAGGTCGGACACAAGGAAGAATGTAAAGCCTGCGCCCTCCAGTTCCAGTCCATTGCTTTGACCGCTGGAGGATACGATTTTACTGATTTCCACATTGCCTTTTGCTACTTGGTCTTGGCTTTCGACCAAAGCGTTATCCGCATGGATGTGGTAATTGGCGCTGTAGCTGGTCTTGTCGATCTGTTCACCGGCTGCCTGTCGATTGTCGGCAAAGGTGGTCTTTTCTACATACCAACCCTCATCAGAATAGGCTGGCGTGATGTAGTAGTTATGTTCATCGCAGAGGTAGCCGTCTGCAAAGGACAGGTAATAGGCATCGTAAGTCCAAGAGCCATCCAACGCTTTACCTTTAGAGACTGTAGAAAACTGGTTCTTGTAAACCCAATCCGTGTACTGGCCGCTGCCGTTCTTGGCAAGCGCGGCGGTCTGCCCGGTGACTGCCTTGGTGCGGCTGTCCACGGTGGGATAGGTGCCGGAAACAGCAAGAGCGCCGTCACGCAGCGGGATAACCACGCCGGTGGAGCGCTCTACGACATAATATTTGCCGAGGTACAAATTGCTGAAGCACAGCCAGCCATTCTCGATTTTAGCGCTGGCTACAAGGTGGTCTTTTTTCAGAACGGGTAAATAATCAGACACCCACTGCCCGCTGTTGTCGCGGATTGTAGTGTGCCAGATGGGATTGCCGTCTGCATCCACGATTTTGGAGTAGTCCACCACGCCGGTCACGCCATCGGGGTGCGTAATATCTTCGGCGGCGTAGAGGTCGTACACCGCGCCGTCCAGCGCGGCATCGCCGTGAGCTTGCCCGCTGGCAAGGGCTGTGCCGTGGGCGGCGCTGCCGCCCACATACCGCACGGCATCAAGGTCAACCTTGGAGATGCTGATTTCGCCCAAGGTGCGGTCATTTTTCATAACGCCGTCTGAGGGTGTGATTGTGTAGCTGTCCTCGTTGGCCGCTTTGCCGCTGTTGTCGGTGTTAAAAGTGCGGCTGGAATCCTTGCCAGTGTCGTAGATGGTAACGGTGGTTTCTACGCCCGTACTGGTGACAAGTTTGGTGCCGCCTTTATCGGTAGCGGCAATGTCGGCATTATAGTCAGCGTTGTCCAGCCAGATTACAGAATTGTCGCTGTCCTCGGTGATTTCGATATAGTAACCGCGCTTGCCCAGCGGAGTGTTGACGATGCCGGGATGATTGATGTCTGTCCAATCGCCAAAATAGCCTGTGGGCGCTTTGCTTTCCACAATGATAAACTTGCCCGCATTACGCTGGGTATAGTAGAGAGTATGCCGCATGGAATCTGTGGTCGCATAGGCCGCACTGTTGATGACCGCGTAGCTGCCGTCGCCCTGACGCTGTACGCTGTAGGTGTTGTAGCCCCCGGTGGGCTGGTATTTGCCGGTCACCACATCCCACTGATAGATCTCATACTGGGCATCGGTTGCGATCTGGCTGCCGGTTTCGCTGTCGGTTTTCTTGAGGTTGACCTGCAAACTCCACTCGTCATTTTTCATGACATAGTCATTGTTGGTGTTCGCGGGTACCGAAATCGTTTGGCTGCTGCCGTTCGTGCCCCAGTACTTGCCGAATCCATACGGTACTGTGATTTCCTCATAGCGGAACTGGATGCTTCCCAGCTGCGCTTTAGCCGCTGCTATAGCATTGTTGACAGCGTTCTGGGCCTCACCCTGCAATTCCGCAATGGCGGCGTCGCGGGCACTGTTGGCGGCCGCATCAGCAGCCTCCTGCGTGGTGAAAGGACCAACCTGTCCATTGCGAGTGCCCGATGTTTTGGTAACGGCATAGTGCAGGCTCCAGCTTGCACTGGCATCGCCACCGTTCTTCTGGTAGTTGTCATCGGCGGTATGACCGCTGGTGGTCACAGTTTGCTTTCCGGCAGGGCTGATAGACCAGTTGCCGCCCTCGATGCTGCCGGATTTGGTTGTAGGTTCGATTTCAATCGTTGCACCGTCCACTTTTTCCAGTGTGGCAGTCTGAATCTTGTCGGTGCGCACACCGTAGGAAAAATCGAAACTGCCGCTGGCGGTCTGGGCGGGTGCCTCCCAACTGGCGTAGTATTCCTGCACAACAGGTTCCGGCTCAGGTTCCTCCTCACCGATCTCAGGTCCGATCAGGGCAACGGTCTGCCATCCTGCGCGACCGGGATTATAGATGTAGGTGTAGTAACCGCGGGCAGAGGCGTAGGTTTCCACGCCGTTCAGCAGCTCATCGGCAGAGGCAAGATAAATTTCCGCGGTGGTGCTTTCGGGGAAGTTTTCGATGATATACATCTGTACATCGTCATAAATTGATGCACAGAAATCCAAAAGAGAGATTTCTTCACCCTCGTCAGCGGAAAAAACAGCGGGCAGATCGTCCGCATCGCCCAAAGAAAGCTGGTTCAAGCCGCCCCAGATGCGAATCTGGTTGCCGTAGTGGTCACCGGGGATGCACTGGTCTGCGTTGACCGTGGAAGTGTTCACATAGGTGTATGTCGGGCATCCTGCAGGCTGACCGTTGGCACCGTGGGTGCAGCAGTAGGCGGGTTCGCCGTTGAACCAAATCAGCCAAGTGCCGTTGACCTTGGCAACCTTGGTGATTTTGCCGCTTGTCACCGCAGGGGTGGGGCGCTCGGCAAAGGCGGCAATTTCGCTGTCAGGGAAAGGATACTCGGCAGTCACATTGCGGTCGATGGTCACCTGCAAGGTTTTGGTCAGGCAGCTGCCGTCCGGCGCGGTATAAACCAGCTGCGCGGTAAAATCCGCATCCGCCTGCACATACACGCCCAGCACCGCAGCGGAAGTTTCGCTGTACTCATTGTGCAGCAGGCTTTCTGCGTTTTCAGCGGGTGCGCCGTAGTAGTCCAGCAGGGTCACTCCGTCCGGCAAAATTAGATCAAGGGTACTGCCATCGGCAGGGTACTCCACCTGCGCCAGAATCGGCACAATGGCGTAGTCGGTATCTTCCAGCAAAGGTGTAGTCAGTGTCAGGTTGTCACTGTCCAGCGCCTCGGCGCTCAGATAACTATCCTGCTCTAAATCGGCATCCCACGCGCTAAGCCCGATTTTGATTTCACCGGTCGCTACTGGCAAACCGTAGCTGCCGATGTAGGAGCCTGTGGGGGCGTCCGGCATATCCGCGTAGAGGATTTCACCGTCAAAGGTGTAAGGCTCGTTTTCTTCAGCAGGCTCATCCGTGGTTGGTGCTGCGCTTTCCTCGGTAGTTGCTCCGGGGTCGGGGTTGCTGGCATCGGTCTGCCCGTTGTCGGTTTCGGTTTCATCGGTCTGTTGTTCCTCAGTGGCGACCGTGCTTTCCTGCGGCAAGGGCGTTTCGGCAAATGCGCCGACCGGGAACACGGAGCAGCACATCACGGCTGCCAAAGCCAGCGCCAGAAGGCGGTGGCTCCATTTTGTTTTTCGATTCATGGGTAAACACCTCTTTTATCTTTCGGGGGCTGTTTTCTCGCGCTCCAGCTGACGCAGACGCGAAGTAAAAATATCGATCAACCCGGCATGAGATTGCAAATTGGCGTAATACACCGCCTTGTCATACCCATCCGCATTGATGTCTTGAATTGTTCGCACAGAATCCGCCCATCTTCGATTCTGCGGGGAAATTCGCGCATCGCCATCCCGCACTTGGATGGCTGCTGCAACAATATAGCGGGTGCGCTCTGCGCCGTATCCTGCCAATACCTGCTGCACGGCACCGTCATCCAAGCACAAGCCGTTATAGTTGTAAGAAATGGCGTCATCAATTTCATCGCGGCATTCCTCGTTCAACTTCATGGAGGCGCGGTATTGCGGCAGTTCCTCGTGTTCGCGGGCGTATCGACCGGTCTGATAGTAAACGGGCGGCCAGTTCTTTTTCGTGCTTTCCATCAGGTCGATGTCGGCGCGATCCGCTATGCACAAGGTCATAACATCCAGTGTGTTGGTATCGCAATCGCGGTAGTCTTTGTAAATGTCCGCCAGCGGTGCTTGGGATTCCAACAAAGCGCGCAGCTGTGCAGGACGCAGCGAAGCATTTTCAAGAGCGATGAGGATATCCTCACGGGAGCTGTACTCATACGCGTGGTTCAAAATTTCTTCGGGCGGCTGTGCAAGCAGCCACGCACGGTATTCGTTTTGCTCCTGCTGCATTTTGTTGTACAGCTTAGCGACAAGGGGATCGTTTTTCACATCGCATCACCGTCCGTATTGTGCAGAATTCTTTCCCAGAAATTCCGCTTTTCAGGCTCGGAAAGACTGCGATAGGCGGTTTCGATCACCGCATTCACGACCTGCTCGGCGGCATCCTGCGCGATATGCAACTGTTTTGCCGCATTTTTCCCCATCGCAAGACGGTGCAGCAGATTCTCTAAAACCGTTATTTTTTGCTTTTGCAGCGCGTTTTTTGTGCTTTCGTCTATGTCGAGCGCAGCAACAGGGGTGTCGTATACGCTTTCCGGCACACGAAATACCAACTCGCTGCGTTCTCGATTGGGGGCAATGTCATTCAGCACGACCATGCAGCCGTTTTGCTCGGCTTTTCTAAGTAAAGTTTCAATGTCCATAGAATTCCTCCAATAAAAAAGCGCCCACAAATGTGAGCGCTTAAGTAAGATATTCAGTTACAGAGACTCAATCAGTTCAGAGATTTCCTTGACAGTTTCCAAGGTCTGCCCAAATGTAATAGCTGCTGCATAGGAATTGCTCATGCCGTAGCTATCCCATAACTGTTGCATAGACGAATCATCCCTTAGGTCATCCAAAATTTCTTTCCAATCGGCAAGATCTTCCAGAGATTCTCGCTTTTCAGCCGTATGCAGAACAGCATCCTTTAAGACTTGCGGGCGAATTTCTGACTTTCTGGTGCGATACAGCGTGTAAAGGTCATAAAAATCGCGCGCTCTTGTGGTGGTTGCACCGCGGCGGATAATGGTTTCATACTTTTCAGCAAGTATCGTTTCTATCGTATAAGCCATGATAGGAATTTTCTTTTCGGAATCAAAGCAGGGAAACTCATATTGTACCGCAGCAGGGGTGATTTTGTCGCCGGTGGTGATGTCGATTTTCATGGGTGTGTTGATTTTCCCATACAGAACATCAATATGGGCGCGGAAGTTGTTGTATGCATCAATTTCACGGATCGGTGCAATGGAACGATATTCAAAGCGGATACCGTCACCAACATCAACTGCCAAAATGGTTTTGAGGGCAGAAACGATTTCCTCTTCTTCCATATGGATACCGCGCACGGTGGTATCCATATCCATCGTAGTTCGACCCTCAAGCCCAACCATTGAGGAAATCAGAAGTCCTCCCTTGAGAATGAAATTTTTCTGATACGGCGAAGCCGCCAGTCGTTCCAGCAGACGTTCAAACATAAACATCTGCAAAATTTCCTGAGCGCGCAGATGCTTTTCGGCAGCAACATTGCGCGCCCAGCCTTTTAATTGTTCTGGTGATCTCACATCAGCACCTCCATGTAGGTACGCAATTTATCGTCAACCCCAAACTGTTTTCCATACTTTAGAAGTTTTCTGGGATTTGGTCTTGACGCAAAGTAGATCTTCAGTCCATGTGTAAACAGTTGCTTGTCGATTGCATTTCTGTCGCGCACCAAGTCGCAAATGCAGCGTTCACGGTCATACAGGATAACATTTCCGCCTTGTGGAGATCTGCAAGTGGTTTTGCCTATACCGTGAAGACTTCCTTTAACATAGTGAAACCGAATATTGGGATCGCGTTCTTTGATGCGACTGGTGTTATATCCTTGCGGCACACTGAATTCAAAAATGTGTGGCGTTCGGTCTGACAGTCCCCAAAAGTACATGGCACTGCCGTAAGAGTAGACAAGATTCTCGCTTCCGCTTTGCAAAAGCGTAAACTCGTCTGGAACAAATCCGGTCATTGTATATTGTCCGCGGGCAATGCGCGTCAGAACACCTTTGTCTGCGTATCGTTTTAATGTGACACGGTTTGTGCCTGCTCGCAATGCTTCTTCTGTAGTAACAATGCCGCCGTTCGCATCAGCTATCGTTTTCAATACAGCTATCGTAGCATTCACTCCACACACCGCCTTTCAAAAAGTTACTACTGTGCTTTAATTATAACATAATAAAGCACAACTGTAAACGGGCTTGTGGGAGATTTTCGTGGGAACTAGTTAAAGGTCACGACCCAATAGGTATATTGCCCCTCTGCCGTCTGGCAAAACCAGCAGCCGACACCCATGCTGGTAAAACTCGGCTCCATAATGTTGGCACAATGGGCGGGGCTGCCCTGCCAGCCTGTGCAAACGGCGCTGGCAGAACTCAGCGGACCGGCGGCGCAGATCTCGCTGCGGGTGGTCATACCGCTGTGATCAAAGGGCGCACCTGCCACAAAACTCTCACATCGGGCATCGGCAGCGGCGCTCAAACCGCTGTCCATCGTCAGCGGTGCCAGCCCACCGGCTGCGCGCATCGCGTTGATGTTTTCCTGCACCGCCCAATAAGCGGAATCCGAGCTGTCGATGCTCCACCACTGATCGGTGCCTGACGCCAAATCAAAGGGCACAGCACCATAGCTCATACTGACCTGCGCCGGGGCAGGTTCTGCCGTCGGCGCTGCCGTGGGTTCCGGCGTAGGGGCAGGAGTCGGCGCGGGGGTAGCGGCAGGGGTTGCCGAAGGTGTCGGCGCGGGTGTGGCGGTAGGTTCCGGGGTTGCTGTCGGCTCGGCAGTTGAAATCGGTGCAGGTGTTTCTTCGGCGTCTGCACTTTCGGATGTCGCTGCCGACAGCTCCGTCAATTCAGCGGATTCCGGTTCCGGTGTCTGTGCGCAGGCTGTCAATGCGGACAGCATTGCAAGCATTACGATCCATTTTTTCATCTTGAAAACTCCTTGCGGGGGCCATCTCTGACCCGGTTGCTTCTTCTTTCCTTCATCTTAAAACCTTCTACCTTTCTTGTCCACGCTGTCGATTGTCCGAACGACACTGTTGCTCTTCGTCCGGCACGGTATCCAGCACGATATCCTTTTCGTTCAGGTTCAAAAGTGCCTCCAACTCGGCAAGGCGCTTGCTCTTTTCAGCCAGCTCGTCCGCCTGGACAAAGGGCTGCGCCAGCTGTTCCTTGGCGTTTTCCAGCTGCTTTTGCAGCTGCACCAATTTGGATTCAAGGTCGGTCACGCTCTGCGGCAGGTTATGCAGGCAGTTGTCCAGGCGTACCGTGTTGCCGACCGCATCCGCGCCCAGCTGCACCGGGTTGATACCGCTGCCCACAAGATACGCCAGATACATTTTGTCCATCGCAAAATAGGCGATCTGCAAATCAAAGCCCTTGTATCGCCCGATGGAAACCGGCTCGGTGCGGTTCATCGCCATACCCAGCAGCCCCAGCAGGGCTTTGCCCGCGTCCTCGCGCTTGGTGTAAACCGTGTCCATCAATGAGATGGCGAAAACATCCTTGTCGTCCGCATCGCGCTTGGTATTTTGCTGTAGCAGCGCTGTGTCCGCTTTGGCGTTTTCCAACTGCTGGGCGGTCTTACGCATTTCTGCGGGGAATCCTTGTGTAATCGCATCTTCCAGCCGGTAATGCTCGTTGTTGTAGGCGGTTTTCAGGGTTTTGAGCCGCGACACCTGAATATCCAGATCCATTTTCTCTTTGATCATCGGATTGCCCGCTGCCAGCGCCTTGACCTCGGCATAAGACAGCGCTGCATCGTCCAAATCATCCGCACTGCGGGCAGGGCTTTTGCTCGTCATAATTTGCCCGATGAACTTCTGTTTGGTTTCCAAAAGCTGCCACATATAGCTGTCGAAGGAAGCTTCTGTGACGTAACGATACTCATATACTTCGGCATTGGTGTTGCCTTGGCGAATCATACGCCCGTTGCGCTGCTCAATGTCAGAGGGTTTCCACCCGCAGTCCAGATGATGCGTGGCCACCAGCAGCCGCTGCACATTGGTGCCTGCGCCCATCTTACCGGTGCTGCCCATCAGCACGCGCACATCACCGCTGCGCACCTTGGCAAACAGCTCGGCCTTTTTCACCTCGGTGTTGGCGCTGTGGATGAACTGCACCTCGTTTTCGGGGATGCCCATAGAAATCAGCAGATTGCGCAAATCATCGTACACATTAAATCCGTCCGGTTTCGGGGTGGACAAGTCGCAAAACACCAGCTGGGTCAATTTCTTGTCTTTCGTTTCACTCCAGATGCGGTACACATTCTCGGCGCAGGCGTGAACTTTATCGTTGGGGTTTTCGGGCAGATTGGGGTCGATCAGCCGCTGATCCAGCGCCAGCTTTCTGCCGTCGTTGGTCACCTTGAGCATACGTGATAACATCTTTTGTATTGATGATGTACTGGCGGGTTTTCTTGCCGGTATCTATGCAGGGAACAAGCCCGCTTGTCAGCAGGTAACGCGCCGTCTTTTTGCTGATATGGCAGATGACGCGCATCTGCTCCAGCCCGATTTTTTCAGGGTAGTTTGCCTTGATTTTTGCAAAGTCGTAACTGTAATCCACTAGAATCACCGTCCATTATTCGAACTCATCAACAGCAGGCAGGGACGGTTTGATTTTTGAGGCAAAGGGGAATTTGCATAAAATTTAGTCAACGCACTTCTGTAAATGCCCATAACAATAAGGAAAATCGAGCTTTTTTGTTCTCTCCTGTTTTTCTCTCCTACATCTCTCCAACGTGCCAAAAATGCCTGTTTTTCTCTCATTTTTCCCGAAAAATCGGCATTTCGAAATGGGTTCGAATTGCGACGTTCTGACGTTAAAAAGGACTTCTTTTTCAACATTTTTCGTCGTAGGTCGGTCGAATCATCTTCCGACAACTTCCGCTTTTTTCCGACAAATACCGTCAGTTTCGATATATACCAAAAAACTCGAAATCAATTTGGCAGCAATGCCACGTGGGTTCGAATCCCACCGTCTGCG
>ERZ1026989.26-NODE-26-length-42637-cov-7.627566_pt1 | contig 42637 bp, 55 predicted proteins | sample MGYA00519250_ERZ1026989 | MGnify/ENA primary metagenome ERZ1026989 (study PRJEB26926, sample SAMN06164542) | human gut metagenome | biome: ENVO:00009003; feature: ENVO:2100002; material: ENVO:00002003 | host: Homo sapiens | place: USA | collected 2012 ... | reverse complement strand
CGTTTTTTAAATTTTTTCTGAAAGCCAAAATCTTTTCTCCTTAATATCCGAATCCTGTCCCTTTAAGATTTTTCATCGACTTGGTAATGACCTCGCTGGCGCCAAGCAAATTCTGTGCCGCCTGTGCCTGCGCCCTTTGCTGTCCGAGTTCCTGAACCTCTGTTCTCGACCTTATTGCCGCCACGTCAACATCGTAATAGTCGGCAATTTGCCGTAATGCTTCGGGGAAATTCAAAATATCAAGAGAACTCGGGTCGGCCTGCGCCATCGTCATTGTCGCTTCAATCGTCTTATAAAGGCCTACAATCCGCGACGATTCCTGCATATGCACTGCCGGATTTTCAAACTCTATCGCAATAGAACCGTTCCCCATAAGCTCGTCCGGCACATCGTCCAATAAGCCATATTGCGAAAGGATGTCCAGTTCACGGGTTATCATCGGATACAGCCACTCTGCCGCAATACGTTCGCACATCGGTGCCAACAGCATTGCTTTTTCCACTTCGCGCTTTTCAACCTCGGTGGCGGTCATTTCCTTATCCTGCGTCAGCGCCTGAAACAGCGGGATTAAAAATGCCCGGTTGATGGATGCCCGTACATCCTGCTGCATTTCAAGCGAAATTGCCAGATTATTCCCATACTGCATTGATGCCGCCGCCGGTCTGCCCTGACTGTCCAAGCCGCCGCGAATAATGGCGCCCGACTGCCCCAGTTTCCCGGAATCGAGCATCGTATTCCCGACCAAAACCGGCGGATTGGCTTGCAGCTGCCCCATCCGCAAAATCGTTTTTGCCATTTCATTTGCGGTCAAAATGTCGTTAAAAGCCTGCAAACCGGGACTGTCGCCGTAAGCTGTATCTTCCATTGCCAAAAAACGCGGCGCCATATAGGGCATCGTCCGATACCCGCCCTCTTTAACTACTTTGTCGCTGGCTTTTTCATAATGGTAACTGGCAAATTTCATGCCCGTATAGTCTTTGGCGCGCGGATTGCGGTCGTTCCTCGGTTCTACGGCATGAACAAAATCGAACATACGCCACGGCTCTTTATCCAAACATTTTTTAATATCTTCGGAAACAGCCTCGCCATAAGTTCGGTACGCGTCTTTTGCCGAAAGTCTGAACTCTCGGTACACCGTATCCAAATATCCCTGCGGATTGCGGCTGATATAGATTTCATTAGCCGGAATTGTCCGATAAACAATCCCCCGCCCTACATTTTCTTCAACACTCCAATACCCTGTACCGTAAATTCCTATCTGATTCAGCAAAAGGTCTGCTTCACTGGCAAAGTGGGAACGGTTATCATAACGCACCTTAAACAGTAAATCGGTCGCATACTGCAAATAAGCCTTAACCATATCGGTATTTTCCCAGTCGGGATTTGTCGGCTTCAGCCGGTGCCAGCGCTGCGTCGTCGGAACGAGAATGCTCTTGAAAGAAGCTGAAAAATACGTCAAAGCATTGCGCGCCGTATTGTCAAAAACATTCTGCCGATGGCGCCGGTTCTTTTCCTCTGTCCATATTTCAGGCGAAAAAGAACACATTTCGGATAATTTTTTCCAAAAAGGTTCCCAACTTCTCCGTTCGTCTTTCAGGCGTTCCAGCCGTTGCTTAATATGTTCGTTCAGTTTTTCCATATTATTCCCCTAAGGTAGGCTTACGCAAAACGTTTCCCGTCATAGATAAATTTCCGGCAATAAACTGGCTCTGACTTCCGCGACGCTTGCGTCTTGCCCGCTCCATTGCCTGCGTCTGCTCGGAATTGCCAATAACCGTCGGTGTCGTTTCTATCACCTGAGGTTGCGCTTTTGGCGTTGAAAATAAACTACTCATAATCACCCCGTATATACACTGTCGTCCACAAATTCCGCTTCGTCATACTGCAAATGCAGCAAAGAAGACGGATAAAACCTTTCGGCAAAAGTTAAAGCAAGGGCGTCCCCCACATCGGTAGAACGCCCCAGCCTTTTCTTTATGTCCTCTTTTTTTTCCAATAATAGCCGTCCCAGCCTGTCATAGCTTTTATTTGGCGCGGTCAAATCTTCCGATAACCCCTCACAGTCAACCAGACTTACCGGAAGTTCCGCGGTAAGCCAGTCTTTAAGCCTGCCCCACATCTCTGCACGCCGGTTACAGTATTTTTCCTGTTCCTGCGCGGCTTCGCCGAAATTCACCGCTCTGACGATGCTGCCGTATCCCCGGTCAAACAAAATATCAACCACGCCGCCGCCTACGCCGCCAACATCAACATTAACTATTGCCGGACGCTCGTCATGGATAATGCTGACCACAAGATTAGCCACCTGAACAACATTCATTTTGGCATAAGTCTTAATCTGATAGGCCTTCCGCCCCCTGCGCCGGGCTATTGCGGTTTTATCATCGCCAAAGCGCGCCACGTCCACCCCGATAATCAACGGCAAGTCAACCTGAGCTGAATTTTCCAGCCTGTATTCCAGCGCCCGGTATATTTCCGCATAGCCGATTAGCTTGGTATCGCCTTCCTGCACAGGTTCCCCCGCCCAGACATGGAGCCATTGGCTGTAATTTTCTTCTTTCATCCTCTCCGCGATTTTTTTCATCTCGGGAGGACAATAAAGATTATCAGTATAATTAACCTTCTGTATATAAACATCCTCATGGGGATTTCTCGCCAAAGCAACCCATATCGGGTCATTTTCAAGCTCGCGGTTCATCGAAATCCATATCTGGGCACCGGGTTTACGGATTGTAGGATCCAAAATTTCCCAGCTCTTTTTAGAAATGGACTGCCCCTCCTCTATCCAGCATATATCTACACCCTCCAAAGACTTGATGTTTTGTGCATTGTTGTCCTGCAAACCCTTAAATATAAAACGACTGCCAGTCAAAATGTTTTCAATCCGGTCTTCGTAAAACCGATAATCTTCAAATCCCCAATATTCAGCCCGGTCTTTTAACAGTTTGTAAACGGAATCCTTGATGGAATTTTGCACTTCGCGCACACAGGCAATCAAAAGTTTCCCCTGACGAGCCAGTACCAGCAGCGCATCGGCAAATCCGTAAGACTTGCCTCCGGCGCGCCCTCCATAATAAAGCTTATACCTCACTTTCGGCATAGACAACAACGGGGCATACTGCTCTTGTATTTCGACCCGTATTTGTTCTTCTTTCTTTTTCTTTGCCATTAGCGTTTACTCTTACGTTTCCTTGCTCCAAGTTCTTTTATCAGCAGCGATACATTGACAACAGGTTCTCTTTTTTCACGCTCTCGTGCTAATTCAGCCAAAAAAGAAGAGATGCTTCCTTCCGAAACATCTCTTTTGGTTTCTCTTGTCTTTCTTTTTCTATGGTAACCTCTGTATTTTACGAACTCATCGTCTTTGCGAAGAACATTAAAACCTTTTTCTACCGCTTTACGCCTTTTTATTTCTCTTTCTTCCGCCTCTTTAATTTGCTTTGTGATGCATATTGCCCGAAAAACAAATCTTACCTCTGGATGTTCCCATAAAAAATTATTTAATTTATAATTTTCCGTTTTATTTTCTAATGCCCGTCTATGCTGTTCATACCTTTTTTTGAAATTTTTAGTCCTTCCTATATAAACCATATCGTTAATATTATTTCTAATCTCATAAACTCCGCTTTCTTCTGCCGCCTCTTCCCCTATCTCAAATATCAAAATTTTAGACAAAACACACACCCTCCCTCAAAAGTATTTCATCGGGAATTTTCGATACCACTTATAATTAAATCAATAACTTATTTTTTAGACAAAACCAAATCTTCACCCGCCTTATTCTACCTTTTTTCCCTTTACCTCCTGCCAATATCTCCCATCTTATTGTTTTTACTAAATTGTTATAAAAAGAATGCTTTTTGTGAGATGGTACCGATGGCGGTATGGTTGTTTGTGGTTTGCCAACCCGGCGCGCCCCCACCCCCTCGTTTGGAAAAAAGAATGCTTTTCCCTTTGGCTGCCTTGTGCTGTGCCGCCTGTATTCCCTGCGTTTCCTTGTGGTTTGCCTGCCTTGTGTTATTCTCTGCCCTGCCTGCTTCAATCCTTTGCCTTGGCTGTATTCCTCGGCCTGCCGCGCTTCTTTGGCCTGCCCAATTTCTTCCCGTGGCTCACTTTCTTTTTAGGCTTGGCAATGGTTACGGCATCCGTTGCGCTTTCTGTCTTAGAACCGACAACTTCCGCTTCAATCGTGGGAATTTCCGCCGCTTTCCTGCTCTTTGTCTGCGCGTTAACATACACCACAAGCGCGGTTTTCGGGGCTTTGTCCCTCATATCCTCAATTTGTTTAACGTCGCGCCAATCGTCCTTTATATTAGACAGCCAAAACACCGCACCAGCCGAGTTTTTAGTCGCCAACACAGGCTCCCAATACTTTTGTAACCTTAACTTTGCGCGTTTTACCACCCGCGCGAATGTTGGCTTTTGCTCATACTCCCACAGTGAACACCGGCTCTCGAACCCTAAAAAATAGGCCAAACCGGCAGAAGTCGGCAATTCTTCCCTATATACTGGCTTTCCTTGCTTATCTAGAGCCACAAAGCCGTTTTTATCATATAGCGGCTCAGGATTTTCGAACGGGACAAAATACTCGTCAATGCGTTTTTCCATTTCTTCCGGCTTGCCGTACTTCGCTACATTTGCCACCGTTTAAACGCCCTTTTTTATCTGTTAATCCCGATTATTTCCGTACATACATTAAAAGCCCGCAACTTTTAACCGCTGCGAGCCTATAAATTCCATTGCCTTGACACACTTATTTTCATTTATCATATTACTACATATTTTTTGACAAACAATTTATTTTTTTGTCTTGTGCATAACTCAATATTATACATACTACAAGAATGTATAATATTTTATAACACATTGATTTTACGATAAATTTTTATCTTGATATTTGCATTATTTTGTCGTATAATACACATAATAAAAAATAAATATATTTCACCGTCGGCAAGGCCGACACACTCACGGAGTAACACTCATGCAATACTTTAAAAATATATCAACTATTGAACAGCTGCGTAAATCTTATAACGTGCTGGCGAAACAATATCACCCCGATATTAACCACAGCCCGGACGCCGTCCGAATTATGCAGGATATAAACGCCGAATATGCCGCCGCGTTCAAATGGCTGCAAAATAACGACAGCGAACACTTAAATTGTTACGATAAGATTGACCCCGCCGCATATCCTGAAATCATATCTAAAATTATAGGCTTAACAGAGTTGACGATTGAAATATGCGGCTCTTGGGTCTGGCTCACCGGCAAAACGTGGCTTTACGCCGAACAATTAAAGTCTGCCGGGTTTAAATTCAGTCGGAGTAAAAAAGCTTGGTATTGGGCGGACACGATTAAAAACACTCATTTCCGCGGCCGCTATTCCTTGAACCAAATCCGCGAGAAGTTTGGTGCCCAAAACATAGAAACGCAACAAATGGAATTACTTTTTAACTAGGAGATTTAAAGATGAATTACAAAAGTTTAAAAAGGCAAATGAAAATTGCCGCCGCTGTTAACTCATCGCTGAAATTTTACGAAGAAAACGGCTTTATTGATTTCACAAGATTTGCCGCATTTTTTAAAAAGATTTATTTCAAGAATAATGAAGCGCGGTTGCACTTTTTAACAAACTGCTATTGCATGCTTTTTAAAAAGGAGGCCTGAAATGAAAAGAAGCACCGATAAATTTGATTATATGTTGCTTGACCGTATGCGTACAGATTGCGAATATTTTATGACATACGGCGGACGAAATGTAAAATTTTTGTGGGCGAAAGATGTTGACGAGCAAATAGAAAAAATGTGGGAACTTTGGCACAAGTGTCGTCCTCAATGGCTCACGAAGAAACAACTTAAAGATATTGAAAAGAGAATGAAAGGCCTAAACCATGGAACAGACACTTTTTGACCTGGACAACCCGCCGCGCACAAATACGCGGCGGCTCGTTGCCGAACTCAAGGAAAATAATCAGGATTTTGAATTTTATCCGACAACGCCGGAAATGCTGGAGATTGTCTGCCAGCATTTTAAAGGCGGCAGCATCTTAGATATCGGCTGCGGCACCGCCCGTCTAAAACAGTTTTTGAAAGAAAAAGGCAAAGAACCGGAGTATTTTGGCATTGAAAAATCAGAAATTCTTTTAAATCAACTGCCGGCCGACGTCTATATTTTAGGCACCGATTTTAACAACTGTACTTTGATTGATAAAAAAGTTCATACAATATTTTGCAACCCGCCTTATTCAGAGTTTGAAAGCTGGACAAACCGCATTATTCGCGAAGGTAATTTTTACGAAGCTTTTTTGATTATCCCGGAGCGCTGGAAAGATAACGCTACTATTCAGGAAAGTTTAAAAGCGGCTAAAGTAAGCGCTGTTTCTCTCGCATCAATGGATTTTTTTAACGCAGAACGACAGGCGCGCGCTAAAATTAACATAGTCAAGCTAAAGGCGGATACTGATTACTGGAACTTCAAAAATGATGATCCTTTCAACAGATGGTTTGAAACGACTTTTGAAATCAAGGCGGCAAACAATGAAACCGAGTATGATTTTGAAAAACAGGAAAAAATAAAAAATCAAATTGTTTCTGCTCCAAATAAGATTGAAGCACTTGTTAATCTTTATAATGAAGAAATGAACCGCCTTTACGGCTCATTTAAGGCAATTTGCGCGCTGGATGCCGAAACATTAAAAGACATCGGCGTTGATACCCTAAAGGTACGTGAATCCTTAAAATACAAAATTGAACATACAAAAATATTATATTGGCACATCGTGTTTAACTATCTTGATGAAATTACAACCCGATTGACTTATGATGCCCGAGATGAACTTTTTAAGAAATTTGACCGCCTTAATCAGGTTGATTTTAACGAATCCAACATCCGCAGCGTCGTTATCTGGGTTTTGAAAAATGCTTCGTCTTTGTTTGACGACCAGCTTGTCAAACTTTACAAAACTTTCACACAACCGGACAATATTATAAAATACAAGAGCAATCAAAGAGTATTTAAACGCGATTACTGGTATAATAATCATTTTGACCGCGATTCAACCGTTTCGCATTATTGTTTGAGTTACCGTATAATTTGCGACCGTTTATATTTTCGCTCTTCAACTTGGAACGGATATAAAATAGACGATATTAAAGCGCAAACGATTGTGGATGATTTAAACGCTATTGCCTATAATCTGGGTTTTGTTTCCGCGTCAAAAGATATTCCCGAAAGTTTTGGCGAGAAATATTATATTTTAATGCCGGACGGCAAGCCTTTAATTGAGTTCAAATTTTATCAAAACGGCAACACTCATTTAAAATTGAACAAAGAATTTGCCAAAGCATTAAATGTCGAAGTTGCCCGCCTTTTGGGCTGGATACGCAACAAATCGGACATCAAAGACGAATTCCCCGACGAGATGGCCGACGGCGCAGAAAAATACTTCGGCAAAAGCTTTGCTATCAGTTTAAACAACCCGAATATCAAGTTATTAACCTCAAATTAACCCTATCCGATTTATTCAGGAAAAAAGGAGAATAAAATGCCGATTATAAATAAAGGATATTTAACTGGGCTTGAAATAAAAACCATCCGCGAAGAGCTTGGCCTAACACAGGCCGAGCTTATGCGGCTTATGAAAGTCAAAAATTATCGTACAATACAACGCTGGGAATACGAAGAAGGGCGCGCCCCGACCGGTGCTTGCGATGAAATTGTCGAACTGCTTAAAACAGCCTATGTCGAAATCACCGGCACCGTAGAATCTTTGGTCGCCAAATACAAACGCTGGGAATATGCCGATTTTGCCTTAATCCTTTATCCTGAAGACGTTAAACGCAATGCCGCCGTTCGTAAGGTATATTGCCGTTTTATTGCCGAGGGCAAAAAGGCGCATCTGGTGCGTTTTAACGAAGAGGACTATAATAATTACCTTGCAGCGCAAAATCTCTCTGACTGCGAAAAAAACCGCGATGCATGGGCGCTTTATTACTGGAAAAAGGCTAAGGCTTAATCTTTTCCTTTTTCTTCGCGACATAAAAATCACAAAGCTCATCCAGCCCGCGGCATAAATCGCGTTTTAGCGCATAAACCATTTCGCGGCTTTTTCCTTTGACCGGAATCCTCTCTTTTTCAAGGGCAACGTGCTGCACAATCGCCCAGTTACAAAATGAAACGTTGCGGATAGCTTTATTAAACCGGTCTTCGGCAACCTCCCGGCTTTCCGAAGGATGTTTAAAGCCTTGACAGTCAACACGAGGACGGCTCGGGTCCATAGTGCGGATAATTCTCCCGGATTTAACAAAGTCGCGGTACAACAGCGTCCCCGCCCGCAGCCGGTCTTCAGCCCTCCAGCGCCCCTCCTCAATACTCAAAACCCCGGTTTGATAATACCTTTCTAAAATCCCGTCTTCCATCTCGCCCCTCCCTATTTGTAAACTTCCAGCGCTACGGCTTTTATATCCGGCCGCTCCTTAATCTCCGCCAACTTAATTTCTTTTGAATAATAAATCGGGCTTTTCGCATTACTCAAAGAAACTCTGCACTTCCCCCATTTTGCGCTTATCTCAACTTCTATCCGGTCGGCCTCCGCCGGATATTCAGCTATGCAGTCCGCAATAAACGTCCTTACCTTATTCCCTATATCTGTCATCGCGGCATACTCCACTGGCGGATAAAGCTTTCCAGTATTCGCTTGCAATCGCCGGATTTTGCCTTAACGCCTTTCAGCCCGGCCGCTTGCAAATCCTCATCGCTCGGAAATTCAAAATCGCGCGGCTGTTCTCCCCTTGCCGCGGTTCTTTTGCGGCACGAAAGCCTTAACCCTTCGTCAAAGTCCGCCGCCTCGCCGGATTTAACCAGCGCCGCCGCATCCCGGTAGCAGTACAGGTTATGCCGACACCGCCCCAGCGCAATGTCTTCGTGGAATCTTCGCTCCGGCATATCCTCAACCAGTTCGCCCGGCGGCTGATAGGCCGGCGACTGATTCTGCCGATTAAGCTTGATTATTTCGGCAATTTGGCCGCCTTTGGGCGCAAAACCGGTTTTGGATGTCGCCGCATATTGCGACACGGCCGCCTTGGCTTCGGCAAGAGTTGCATTCGCAAGAACCTGCTGCCAAACATCCCTCAGCCCTTCGCTATCCGCTCTGAAATCGGGATAAATGCTGCGGGTGTATTCTACCCAGTTGTTAAACTCAAAATTTTTCATCAAAACTCCTCATTCGGGTCAAATTGAGATAAAAATTCCCTCTCTTTTGCAAGCGCTGCTTGGCGAGCCTGTTCCCTTCTCGGCGGGTCTTTAGACGGCTTGTAAAACAACTCTGCGCCGTTTGCAAATCCCTGATAGCCGGAATCAACGCAATGGCAAATAGCCCTTTTCGCCAAATCAAAATCGTTCCCTGTCAACTCCTTCAGCTTGGCAAGCATACGGCTGCGGCTCTCCGCGTTCTTGTACCTCCCGCCCTTTTTCCAGCTTTCCCAGTAATCAAACAAGCTTTCCCAGTCCAAAACGTCAGAAAAAGAAATTTTTTTCGGGGATTTTTTATTTGGGGGGACTACCCCTTTAGGGGTTAAGAGGGGATATATTTTATTTTTTTCTTCTTGGGGGTTTAAGGGGGTATTCTTGTTTTTTTCTTTTTGTTTAATCCCGGTTTCCGTTTGGTTTTCTTTTGGTTCCGTTTTGGTTTCGGTTTGGTTATCGTTTGGTTTTGGTTCGGTTATTCCTTGGTTATTTTCCGGTTCCGTTTTGGTTTCGGTTTGGTTATTTATTCTCTTCGGACGTCCGCCCTTGCTGCCGTTTACAAATTTTTGATTGTTGGCATCAATCTGCGGCTTAGCCAACGTCATAAACATTCTAACTTCCGGTGTTAAGCCCGGCATATCCCCATCAAGCGCATATTGCGCCAAAGCCATAAGACAATCAGCCTGAACGTTTTTATCCATTTCCTTTAAGGCTTCATAAAAACTGCGATAAAATACAAAGCTGTCCCTCATCTCAATTTCTCCCCAATCATTCTTGGAAAATTAACCGTAACCGCGTTACCCAGCGCTTTATATCTGGCGCTGTCGGACATCTTTCTGCCGTCTGCGCCGTATTCGGTCCACCCGTCGGAAAACCCCTGCAAACGCTCGCATTCAAGCGGCGTGAGCTTTCTAACCGACTTTCCGTCATATATGCCGTGCTTATCCTGTGCCGTCAGCGTAAACGAAGGCTCTCCGTTTTCTTTCATCCGCCGCCCGTTCTGTCTTTTGATAATCCGGTCCGGCGTCAATACAGGCTGAATACAAATTGAGGCATCCGAGTTATTGGTCTTCAGACAGCGCGATTTCTCAAATAACGGAGGGCGTCTGTAATTTTTTGAAACATTTGCATATAAACCATAAACGGCAAATTTCGGCTCAAGATTACCCCCGCCGACCGTGTTTAACGCAGGGCATATCTCCTCCGGAGAATACACCCCGTCCTGCTGGTGGTTCTTTTCGGTCCGGTTTATTTGCCGGACTTTCTGAGACTGTTGACCTTCAATAACATACGACGCCTGTCGGTTTTTTGTGTATCCCTCGCTGGTAATGGTATTTGTATATTGTCCTTGTAACCCATCAGCCTTTTCACCACCGCTGAAGAGAGGAAATATTTTTGCTCCGGATTGTCCTCCAAGACGTCCGACAAAGTAAACCCGCTCGCGATTTTGGGGTAATACCCAGCTTGTATTGACAAGCTGCCACTCGCACTCATATAGCCCAATGTCGGCAATTTCCCGCAGACATCGGACAAAGTCCGCTCCTCGGTTATTTGTAAGCAAACCTTTGACGTTTTCAAAGATAAAATATTTAGGTTTAAGCTCTCTGATAATCCGCATCGCCTCAAAGAATAAACCGCTTCTATCGCCGGCCAGACCTCGCCTTTTGCCAGCAACTGACAAATCCTGGCACGGAAATCCGAAAGTGATAATGTCGGCTTTAATCCCGGAAAAATCTCTAATTGCTCGCACATCGCCCAGCTCCTTTGCGTTTGGAAAATGTTTTTTGTAAATGTTTATCGCGTTCTTGTCTATTTCGGAGAACCAATGCTCTTCAAATTCTATCCCTGCCTGCCTCAGCCCCAGCGCAAACCCGCCTATGCCCGAAAAAAGGTCTATATACCGCATTATCTTCTCCCAAGTACGTCAAAAATCGTCATTTCCACTCCGCCCAATAAATTTTTGTTCCCTCTGCCCCTTTATCCCAGACATACCATGCAAATTCCATCATCGGATTGCCCATCCTATGAAAGTCAATCTTATTCGGGATTACGATAATTTTTGCCGGAGGATGTTTTAAAAAGAACTCCGCCCGTTTTTTGCCGCATAAATAACGTATCGGCAGCAATAAGGCTAGGCTTCTCTCCGCCAATTCAAGCCCCTTTTCCATAAACTCATACGCCAGATTAAACGGCGGGTTGGTAACAATGTTTTGCGCTCTCATATTTTCAAACAAAAAATCTATCCCGGCCGGACAATAGCCGCGATTCACCAAATCCGTGGCGTAGACTTCATAACCGGCCTTTTTTAGAACTTCCGCCATATCGCCGCAACCCGCTGCCGGTTCCCATATCACGCCGTCAAATTTATGAAATCCCAGCAACACTCGCGTTACCCATTCGGGCGTCTGATAAAAATCGTCCTTCTGCCGGTTCGCCCTGTCGGTAACGATTATTTTCCGGTTTTCCCCACTCATCTCTGCCAGTACCTTTCATATCCCATTTTATCCTTGTCTTTCGGGATAATGACCGTGCAGCCATAGCAATACTTTAATACGAGTATCAGCAGCTCTCGAACAGCCAGAAACGGCAGTTTTAAAGGGATTAAAAGTTTTTTCATTGCTTCTCCTTAAAAAAGGCGTTAGAGTCCCCACGAATCCAAAATAAACAAAAAGAAAGGAACTCTAACATGGATGTTTTGAACACAATAATTCAGTCAATCACTTCATGGCCTGCCGCTGCTGTTGCAATTGTTTATATTCTTTGTCGCTCATATAACGAACGATACAAAATAAAGTATCAGCGTTATAACGGCTGGAATCCGCACCAGTGTCCAAATTGTCGGAAAAAGCATTGTATCCGAAAGAATGTAGATGCTTTTCAAGAATTGTTTTACTGCCCTGACTGCAAACAATATACATATTTTCCTTTTCCGCGGAAAAGTAAGCTGTAGCAAACATCCCTAAAAATACCGCAACAAAACACAAGGAAGTTTTGAACGACAAATTACACACTTTCTCAAAATCTTCACGTTTACTCATCGCTTTTCTCCTCTATGTCGTAAAAGTCGTTCGCTGTTACCTCGCCTTTCGTATAAGCGACAATCTTTGCCATCGTTTCGGGACGGGGAATTTTATTTTCATTAACATAACGCCTGATATATTCGTATGGCAGTTCTAAATCCGTTGCCATTTGCTGAATAGAGATACTTTTTTTATCTAAAAAATTTTTCAGTTTCATTATAAACCTCCTAAAAGGCAGGCTACACATCTAAAGTGTTAATGTCAACACCTATTTTGTGTTTTACAAACACACTTTTTTTGTGCATAATAATTAGAGGAAGTATTAGGAGAAAAAAATGAATAAAATCAAAGAACGTAGAGAGGCTTTAGGATTATCACAAGCCGCCTTAGGTGAAAAAATAGGCTGTTCACAACAACACATTCAACGTTTAGAAAATGGCGGAGAAATAACTCCTGATAAAATACTGTCCCTTTCTACTGTCCTAAGTATACCAGTATCAGATCTTATTCCTAATAACCTAAAAAAAATTATTTCAGCACTATCTGAATGTAACTGTGCCCCAAAATCTTCAGATGACATTTCTTTATCCGAAAATAAATTTATAGAAATAATTTCAACAGCCTTTAATGTCTTTTATGAGTGTATGTCCAAAAATCCAAAAGAAATCAAAAACATCGGACAGAAAATGGCTGAAATCTGTTTAAGCGCTGCAAAAGTTGATACAACAGACAGAAAAGGACAAATGCAAGCGATGGTTGTAAATCTTTACACAAAAAAAGCCAGCTAACCCAAATACATATATTGAGTTATATACTAGAACGTTTTTAGGAAAACCACGATGAAAATATTACGTTGGATTTTATTTCTTCCTTTATCTTGGATGGGCGCCGGATTATTATGCTATACAAACTCAAAACTGTTTCAACCTTTGCCTTGGATTGATTTTTTAACAAGACCTGTAATTTTTGCCGTTGCTTTCTTCTACATTGCCCGCTATACTATCCCTTCAACAACTGAAACAAAAAACAGATTACCACTAATTTTGATTATTGCAGGAAATTTTATTAGCTTCCTTGTTTCCATTTTATATTTTTACTTAGCTTATACCGATAAAACGGAATGTGAAATAAAATATATATTTAGTTTTATTGGAATTTTAATAAATTTAGCCGGAAGCATTTACATATTATGTTCTCCTGATGAATTAAAACAATTAGAGCACAATGTAAAGAATGATTAAACAATTTTCCTATATATCTATACTTCTACTGTCTGGGACTTTTTTAAATCTCCCTTATGGCTATTATCAATTTTTGAGAATATTCTTAACTACTTCCGCCATTTACTACCTTTATCTGCAAAAAGACATTCCATACTATTTTTTCGGCTGGTTAATCGTGGCAATTATTTATAATCCGATTCTCCCGTTATATTTCACGCGTAGTAATTGGGGAATTATCAATATTACAACAATACTTTTCATTTCTTTTTGGGTTTATAAAACAAAAAGAACTTGACCGATAAAAAATTATAAAATAACATATTTGACGAGCTTGAAAAACTCACTCACAATACGCTACTTGGCGGAGTCTGTGTAATAGATTGAATAAGCAGGCACTAATTGTGAGGTGTTTTCAGCTCCGCCGCCTTAGCGTTTAAGGTTTCCCTGAAAAGGAATCGCAAATGGAAGAGGAAATTTACAAACAAACCCTCAATTTTATTGCTGATAAACTGGAAGAAATTGCAAAACTTATCCGAAATTTAACGGCATAAAAAGACAAGCCCCTGAATTAAGGGGCTTATTTTATTTATGCACAAAACATTTTACTCAACACATTTTTTGTGTTGACATTAACACATAATAAGTGTAAAACCATTTCATAACACGCGAGGACGCCGCAAGCAACACATCTGACAGCCGACTGTGTGTTAGGGAAAGGTTTGGTTAACTCTACGCTACTTCTCCTTTCCCGCCTTAACTGGGAGGGCATCCAACCAACCTATCGCCCTCCCGCCTACTCTGAAAGGAAAAATAATGACTGAAGAAGAAAAGAAAAAAATCATAAAGCACCATCTGGATGAAATCGCCAAAATATGTCCACTACGCATCGGCGTCTTCGGCTGGGAAGAGGGAGATACAATTAAAAACATATCTTTTGTCAATGGGGATGCCTTAAATCTGAGTTACATGCTGGCTAAGATAAAAAAATATGCCCCCTCAGCCTTTAAAGCAATGGAGTTTGTTGAGCTTATGGAGAAAGAAAACAATGACTGAAGAAAAGAAATTACCCCCCAAAGAAAGATACGATTTAATCAACCAAAAAATTGATGAGATTAAAGAGTTGGCAGATGACTGCGTTCTGCTGGTTCACGTTGATAATGCCAGCAAGGAAGCAAATGCTCTCTTAGTGGGAAAAGGAAATGCCGGAAAGCAGGCTATTATGATTGACCGTTTCATAAATGAATGCCCGAACGTTGGAAAGGTCATGGCTCTCATCGGATTAAAAAATATAGTAGAAGGTGTTTCTAAAGATGACAAAACAAACGACTAAAGCGGAGCTGGAAGCAGAAAACAAGCGCTTATTAACAACAAACGATGCTTTATATAAGCTTTGTGTCCAAAACCTGTCCGAAACAGGGCGCTTATTAAAAGCCTATGCCAAATATAACGCAAAACTGCGCCGTATGGAACAAGAAGAAGCGAATTTTTTTCAATGGAATTGCATCATTCTATGCTGCGCATGCTTATTGCTTTCTATTTTGAGGTGGTGGTGCGAATAAGATGATGACCCCGTTGGAAGATAAAATAACTCCAATAATCGGAAAAAAATTCGGACGCTTGACTGTGGTTTCCTTTGCTTTCAACCGCAAAAATCACATATACGTAAATTGTATATGTGATTGCGGGAATGTTTCAAGACCAGAACTTTACTCTTTAAAAACTGGACATGTTCAATCCTGTGGTTGCCTCCAAAAAGAAAAAGCAAGTATCACGGCTAACACATTTTTAACATCACATCACTTAACCGGAAATCGTATTTTTAATATATGGCGTGGAATTAAAGCAAGATGTTATAATCCTAATCGTCCAGCATATAAGAGCTACGGCGGCCGAGGAATAAAGATGTGCGAAGAATGGAAAAATAATGCCACATCCTTCTATAATTGGGCGTTAGAAAATGGTTATGCACCTGATTTATCCATTGACCGAATAGATAACAATAAAGGATATTCCCCTGAAAATTGTCGCTGGTGCAACCAACGGGAACAAGCATTTAACAGACGTTGTAACCGCTATAGACATAACGGAAAATTATGGAAAGCAACAGACTTGGCTGCATTTTTAAATAAAAGCACAAGCTACGTATATAGGAATTTTGAGAAGGTTAGCTATGAATAACTTTGAAGAAAAATTAGACAAGTTATATCCTAAACTTTCTATAGGACGCATTTGTGCTGTTTGTGGCTCTAAGGCTGAAAATCAACATCATATAATTTCGCGCTCAAACACCCTGCTCCGTTACGATGTCAATAATCTTCTTTCGCTATGCTACAAATGTCATGAAAAACTACATCGTGAGGGACTATGGCATCATGGATTAGACCTTATTGACGAGGGGCGGCGCGCCTATCTTCTGCGGATGAAAAACGTTGATTTCAAGCAGTATCTGCTGGAGCTGAACATCACCAAAGACGACTTTTTCGCCCAAAAGGAACGCGAGCTTTTGGCTAACATCGGCAAAACCGAGTTTAAGCAAAACACGCCCGAATGGCTGGAAGAAAAAAACTGCGGCATTGGCGCATCGGAAATTGCCGCCGTCGTCAAGTCTTTTGTTCCGCAAAAGGAACTGATGGAGCTGATGGGCGAAAAACCGGCGCTTAATTTCCTTGCCGAAGACCTGTATTCCACCGGTTATCAGGTGTACCACAAAATCAAGCGCGGCTGCCGCATTCCGCCCCTGCCCGACGAATTGTCCATTTACGGACACGCCATGGAAAAATATCTTGACTGGAAAATGCGCGACAATACGGATTTTGCCTGTCAGGGAACCGAGGATTTTATCAAAAGGCCGGACATTTCCCCGTATGCCGTTTGCTCCCCGGACGGTTATGCCGAAAGCCTGCACGACAGCTTTGTTGACGTCAACTGCAAAACCCATACGACAAAACGCCTTGTTTGGGAGAAGAAAACCGTCAACCCGTTCAAAGCCGCGCGGGAAAATATTTTTTACAACGGCCTGCCGTGGCAATACATCTTTCAAAACCAGTATCAGATGCTTTTGTGCGGCTGCGAGGCGGGAATTATCTCTTCCATGGTGCTGGAACCGGACACGCCGTTTAACCGCGGCCGAATTGTCGCCCTGATAGAACAACGGCAGTTCGAAGAAATCGACCGCCTGTTTGAAATCCGCGTTGACAACTTCATCTACGGCAAAATCCCGGAAATTCAGGCAACCATCCTTTCCGCGCTCAGGCACTTTGAAACTGCCGTCGCCGAAAACCGCACGCCTGAGATTAACGACAAGTGCGCCCGGCTCGCCGAGCAGGACTTCAAGATTTATCAGGCGGTTTATAAACAAAACCCCGATGCCCGCAAGCTTGCCACCTCGCAAGACGAATTTCAGGGCATAACCCTGTACGAGTTTTTGAACGACTACATCGGGCTTAACGAGGTGATTAAGGACAACAACGAGCAGGACAAGCTCCGCAAAACCCTGCTGAAAAAATATATGTACGACCATAAACTTTGCGAACTTTACACGATGGACGGCGGCTCCGTGCGCCTTTCCGCCAACGGTTCGCTTTTAACGAGGGCAGTAAAATGACAAATGAAATTACCATAAAGGAAGAGCCGCAGATTCAGAAAATCGCCGACTTTTTTGAAACAAGCGGGCTTGTCGACCTGTTTGCCAACCAATACGGTTATCCGCGCGATTATGTCTGCCGCGAGGGGCTGGCCTTTGCCAACAAAATATCTATGCACGATTTGCAGGAAAAAGACAGCGGCAAACATTTCAAAAACTGCTCCGCCCTCTCCAAGCAACAGGTATTCACTTCCATTTTGGCATGGGGACTTCCTACCGATTCCCGCGATTTGTACTACCTTTACAATAACCGCGGACAACTCACCTGCGAGCCGTCTTACAAAGGGCTTATTTACATTGCCGAACAAAACGGATTGAATGTTCACGCCGGTTTAATCTTTTCAGGCGACAAATTTCAAATGACCGAAGCTTCCGACGGCGACGCCTACACGATTGAACGTTCCGACCCTTTTGCGCGCAAGGAGATTGTCGGCTGTTACGTTTATATCACCTGCAAAGGGGATAAACGAGTTTATACCTATTCTTTTGAAGAGCTGGAAAAATCACGGCAAGCATCGCTCAAAAAGATGTATAATAACGAAAGCCCGGCTTGGAAGAACTTTAAAAACGATATGTACCTAAAATGCGGCGTCCGCAAGGCAATAAAAATCGCCATGGCAAAAATCAACGTCAGCGGCACAATTCAAGCCCTGTTTGATGACGAGATGCAGGATATTCCCTCTCCTGCTCCCGTCGCCTCGCAAAAGACCGCCGAATTTGCCAGCCAGCAAGATGATGCATCTCCCGTCATCGACTACGATATGTCCGAGGCCGAGCGGATAGACGAAGACTTTAAACAGCAGTCATTCACCGAGCTTCAGAACCAATTTGACTTTCGGAGGCAGAATCATGATTTATAAATGCAAAATCTGCGGCAAGGAATTTACGCCCCAAAACTACCGGAATGTTTGCTATTGCTCCGAAGAGTGCAAAAAGGAAGGCAACCGGCGCAATCAGCTCCGCCATCGGCACAGCGGGTATCTGTATACCCGCACCTGTCCGGTATGTCTTGAAGAGTTTAAGACCAACCACGCGCAAAAGGTTTTCTGCTGCGCCGACTGTGCCGAGGAATACCGCCAGATTGCCGCCGAGGTTCTGCTGAAACGCCGCCCGGTTATCCGCAAAATGCTTGAAAAGGTAGCCGCTGACCCCGCAATCGACATTAATGAGCTGATTAAAAAGGAGTATCCCAAAATATGACAAACATTTGGAAAGACCCTGCCAACACTGCGGTTTTATATGCCAAAATTTTCGCTGAAAAGATGAAAGCCGAGGCGGAAGCCGAACATAAAAAGCGTATTGTCAAAGCCGGATACGACCTGATGGAAGCTATCCGCGACAATATTGTGTTTTATCAGGACGGCGAAACAGTACGCGATTTTCTCCGCGATATTAAGGAAGACCCGAAATTCGCGGTTGAGGTATTAAGCGAAAGAAACGTGCTGCAACAATTTATCAAATATGTGGAGGTTATCTATGAAAATTAATCTTCGGGGCGGACGCACCATCCTTAAAGTTCTACATATTCTGCCCCACCTTGCTAATTTTCTCTTGGGTGTCATCGGCGCAATTATGGTCGTACGGATTTACAGCCTCGCCGAACGCAATCTCGTTTTGGAAAATTACCTTTTGGCAAACGAAGTCAACGACTACATTGCCGCCAAGCTGGAGGTGCAGAATGATTGATCTAATCAAAGATATTCAGGAATGGCACGAAAAGACGTTCCCGGAGTTTACCGCAAAAGACCAAGAGATGAAGCTCGGCGAAGAAATCAGCGAATACTGCGCAGCGATAGACACGCTGATTGCGACCGGCTTGCAGTCAGACCTTGAAAAAATAAAGGAAGAACTGGCAGACGTTATCATTGCCGCCGTCAACCTGTTGCGTTACCCGGAAATCCAAACGCTTGTCAAAACTAAAATGGCAGCCAACAAACAAAGGACTTGGAAAGATGGACACCACTGCTGATAAAAAGGCGTTATACCTCAAAAAATTCTTTCAATGGCAGGATATATGCCACCGGCAAAGCATAAAGATTGAAGAGCTGAAGACAAAACTCAAAACCGCAACCAACGCCATACACTCGGTTATAAACGAACCGGATTTGATGGATGCCGGAATGCTTATGTTTTTAACTTCCGCGCTCAATAAGATAAAGGAATAAGATTATGATTTGTAATGTTTTTGCCGAAACCGATGTACATCTTATAGACGATGTTCGAATTGATATTCTTAATACAGACAGGATGGATGGAACGCTTGAAAAAATGTTTGAAATTCATATTGAACCAGAAAGAATTTTTAATGCCGGAGATTTAATGGCGAGCATTTCAATACCTCGAAATGTTAAAGAATATGTTTCAGCCAACGTCCATTCTTCGGCAAGAAATACTGGAAAAATCAGAGTAGTTTTTCAAAATTTCGGAGGATTTTAAAAGCGATGACTAAAATATATGAAAAACTGACCGCAGACTGGAAAGCGGGAAAGCTACATAAAAGATTTGATGAGCCAAAACTATTCTATTGCAAAACAGATAACGGCATAGAGATATTAAAAACTTGGGGATATAAAAACCTGGAATTTTTATCAATGGCCGACGAAGTGTTTGAACCTGTTGATGATGTCCAAGTCCTCGCCCCCGTTCCCACCTATGACGAATACAAGGCGATGCAAAAAGAACTTGCCGAACACCGGCGCTATTGCTGCTGTGAAGAAAATGAAGTTATGCGGCGGAAACTGGCGGAAATGGAAGAGAAAAACAAAATGTGGGATGAACTTGCGGAAAATCTTTTATGTTTGGAAGAGCAAAATTGGGAAAATTTAGTTAAAAACGGAACAAAAGAACAACGGCTTGATTTTCTTAAACGTAAAGAAAAATATAGCCTTTTAGCAATTCTTGACAAATACGAACAGCTGAAAAAAGAGCTTGAATCTGCCCGCTGGTATCAAACAGTCCAGAACGAGGATATTAGCAAACTTCGCGGGTTGCTGAGAGAGTGCTTAGCGCATTTATCACTTGGCGAAATTGGGACTTCCGTAACACCGTTAAATATCCTTTTAACCCGTATCAACGCCGCCCTTGGCGAAAGTGAGGAATGATGAATGGCACTTTATTAACTTTTTGGCTTATTGTTTTCAGCTGCATAATCGGACTTGTGTACAATCTTTATGAAAGAAATAATGATGCTTTTTTCTTCTTTCTAGGCGCACTTAGTATGTTCGTTGCAATAATGATTTGGAGCTTTTTTGAAGTAAAGTGAGGAACGATGACGAAATATATTTTTGATGATGAAGAAATCGAGTGCAGGTTTTCACCGGGACAAATTAAACATTATATGCGAGAAAACAAATTTACAAAATTAGAGTGCTTGTTTTACTTGTGGGCTTTCAACAATTTTGGCACAAATTCAGATGAAGTGTCTACAGATTTAGGACGGCCAATGTACCGGAAGTTAGCAAGACGCCTAGGCGATTTATTTAAACTTTGCGGTTCCCGTATCAATATTGCAAATAATGTTGCAAAACCAAATTCGCAACATTCCGAACCAAATTGCAACATTATGTTAAAAAATCCTGAAAATTTTAACACGTCAGACGGAAATGTTAAAGGGGACGACAGATGACTGAAATCTTAACCATCAAAAGAAAAAAGGATACCAAACAAGCTATCGGCTATACTTGGGTTGCAAATTTCATCAGCCTTGAAGAGCTAAATCGGCGTATAGAAGAATATAATCAGAAATACCCGGAAGAATATTACGAAATATGCACCAACGAAGACTTAATCAATCTTCTCCCCAAACCCCGTCGTCGCTATGACTGCGAAGATATTGTCGAAAAGATAACCGATTTTACCACCGAAATAGAAGAAATGTCCGATGCATTGGATGAAATGAAAAATATGTGCCGGGATATTTCAGAACGTTGCAAGAAACTGGGAGATTATGGCGATGATTAAAGTAGGACAAATTTTTGAATTAGCAGTAACAAAAGGACGCGTTGTGGTGATACGGGTTGATGAAACAAAATCACCTTTTAGCTGGGTATATTTCATATTTCCAAACGGGTATACAGAAAGGCTTTGGAAAAAGACAGTTCAAACAGAATTAAAACTGATTGCAGAATACCCGACTTGGCAAGAGGCTGTTAATAGCGAGGAGTTTAAGAAATGAGTAAAACCGACCGAGAGATTGAGCTTGAGAAAAATCTGGAGATTGCTGTTAATCGTTTTCTAGTCATTAAAAATCAAATTGAGCTATGGAAAACAGGGTATTATGGAAAAAAAGAAAATTGTGTAGAATATTACATTGAAAAAACTGTTGATGAAGCTCTAGCAAAGATAAAGGAGAAAGACTAATGTCATATTTAGAAGAACTGCTGCCCGAGTTCAGAAAAGGGGCAAAGATTAGATGTTCAAATTGGGAAAAAGACAAGTATATTCAAAAAAAAGGTGGTTTAGTTGCTACTGATAATGATATTCTTTGTGATTTATCCGCAAGTGATATTTTTTCAAACCGGTGGGAACTTTACCGAGAGCCTATTGACTGGGACTACATCATTAAGAACAAGTGCCTTTGCTGGTTTTATGATGCAGACGAATCAAATAAAAGGGCAGGTATTTTAAAAATAATATCTGAAAATATCAATGTTCTTTATTGGAATAATTATGACCAACAATGGTTTAACTGCCGCCCCGTCCGCAGAGATGAAGTAGCTTTTTACGAGGATAAGAAAGATGATTAAATTTACTTGGTTTTGCCCGAAATGCGGCACTCAAAACGAAACATCTGATGGCGAAGCTATATGTCAAAAATGCGGATATACCCAGCAGTTTGACACCAAAACAAGGCTTTTTATGGATATTTTCCAGAAAATAAGCGAAATGCCGAAAGAAGAAAACAACACCTAGCCCTTTCCCCTGCGGCTGATAGTAACGCAGATAGAGCGAAGTCCGGGGCGCAGGGGGTATAATATCGGGCTTGTTTCTATCCCGCTGCCCTTCTTTCAGAGCATTGTGCGGAGGCTTTTAAACCGTCCAGCCCACAAGGGTTCAAGCTTTAGGCAAAGGGAGTATAAAGGAAAGTGAATGGCGGTACCGCACAAATCGGGCGCAGATTTTGGCACATCAAGTTAAATTAAAACTACTGCGCCCGCCTTTTAAACTTGACTCTTCGAAAGGACTTTAATATGAGTCTGCTCCTAACTAAAACACAAGTAATGAAACAACTGGGAATCGGAAGAACCCGCCTTAAACACTTAATAAAGCAGGGATATATTAAGTGTATTCAATCCGGCACGTCTTATCTGATTCCGCAATGGAGCGTTGAACAATGCCTAAGAAATACAATAAATCCCCTGTCAAGCTCGTTAAAAGGGGAAACATCTACCATATCACGATTTCAACAATCGTCGCCGGACAAAGAGTTTTCATTCGAGAAAGTTCTCACTCAACAGACCGTAACCAAGCTTTGCAATATGCCAATCAGAGACTTCAAGACATTATCAGGCAAGCTGAATTCCAAACATCTCAATTAAAAGAAGTAACGATAGATTATGCTTTCGGCTTGTTTTGGGAAGAGGTAGGCAAATTGCACGCTAACGCAAAAGATACTCTTAACAAGCTGAAGAACTTAACGTCATACTTTAATACACAGCAGTATATATCCAATTTAACAGTTGAAGATATTACCGCTTTTATACGGGCGAAAGATGCCGAAAACAGAAAAAACGCCACAATTAACCGTTATTTGGCGCTGTTATCGGCAGTTTTTACAAGATGCAAACTACATAAAATAAACTTACCCGACATTAATATCCGCCATTTTATGCGGAAAGAACCGGCTGAAAATGTAAAATATTTTGCAGACTGGGAAACCGTAAATAAAATTATTGATAATGCAGCTCCGCATATTAAACCCATAATATTAACCGCCATTTATACCGGTTTCAGAATATCTGCTATTCTGAAACTAAAGTGGACAGACATTATCGGAGATGAATTTATCATCAATGTTAAAGACAGCAAATTTGAGGGTGGAAAAATACAGCGCAAACCTATCTTTCCCGTGATGAAAGACTTACTTGATACACTTCCGCACGATTCCGATTATATATTTACCTATAAAGGCCTGCCGATAAAACGAATAAATAAAGGATGGAACAGAGCATTAGAACGTGCCGGACTGCCTCATCAAACAATACATACTTTACGCCATACTCATGCAACTTGGGTATATAATTCAACAGGAGATTTGCGTCTTGTTAAGGATTCACTTGGGCATTCAAATATTAAAACAACGCTTAAATATGCGCATCCATTTCCCAACCGTATCATATCGGTTATGGACAGCGTTTTTGCACAAAATCAACACAAACAATAAAAAGCACAAACTAAGTATTTGATTTTATTTATATGAATACGTCACTCTTAATCAGTGGGTCCAGGGTTCGAATCCCTGCGCGCCTACCAGTATTGAAAAAGTCGCTTTAAGGCGGCTTTTTCTTTATATATCAATCACTTATTTGATATCGTATGAGGAGTGTTTATCAGGCCAATTCACGCTTGTTACACGATTGCCTATATAAAACCCTTTATTTTACAAGCGGCTAGTGCGGTTGAAATCTTATAGCTTTTCGGGATAATCATTTATCAAAAGTCGGATTTGAAACTTTGTCAGAATAAAAGTGTTTGATATTGACAGCTGCTTATTTTCGCTTAAAGTGCTGGCATTCGGCCACATCTTTCGTTTATTTCCAATATAAAGAAGAGATATTAGTGCTGTGTTGTTATACGGTTAATTATTTGAGGAAATGTTATGATTGAAATAAGAGAGGAAAAGATTTCGGAGCAAAGGGAAACGGAAAATGTTGTTCGCGAGGCATTTTGGAATGTATATTCACCCGGGTGCAGCGATCATTATTTAGTTCATCAAATACGTCAATGTCCAGCGTATATCCCTCAATTAAATTTAGTCGCCGTAAAAAACGAGACCATCGTTGGACATGTGATAAATATAAAATCTTATATTAGCGGAGATGACGGGAGAAATTACGAGGTTATCAGTCTGGGACCAATTTCGGTACTTCCTCAATATCAAAGAACTGGTGTTGGTTCAAAATTAATTTCTGAAGTAAAAAAAATTGCGAAACAATCAGGATATAGAGCTATCCTGTTGTATGGTAATCCGGCATTTTATCTTAAGCAAGGTTTTGAGCCTGCTGAAAAATATGGTATTCGTAATTCTGAAAATATGTTTGCGGCAGCTCTTCATATATGCGGATTGTCTGACGGCGCCTTAGACGGAATAAACGGGGAGTATTATGAAAATGAAATCTATAATGTTGATGACGAAGCTGTTAAAGAATTTGATAAAAATTTTCCACCTAAGAAACTTATATCAGGTACATTATCGCAGCAATATTTTCTCGAAATATCTGCTAAATGTAAGCCATTTAAGAATAATTAGTCCGTGGATTGTCTTACTGCGCCTGTCTATCTTGAAAAAGCCGCGTCACAGCGGCTTTTTCTTTATAAAACATCATTTAAATATATTTTAATTCTGTTTGACTTTGGCTTATCAAAACTATTTTTTATTGATATTTATAATGCGAATTTATCAATCTAAATTATGTGATTTTAAGTCCGGATTTTGCAATTGCATGTCCTGAAATAATACTATGCCATTATTTTTGCAGCAGTCCTCATTGGATTGGGCGCTGTTGCCATTATATTTATTCCAGACAAACGCAGAATATTTCAGACAACCGTGGTGAGGAAATCCGGCAGCCGATATAACCGCAGAGATTTCGGGAGAACATACCCGGCGTGAGGTCAGCAGGAACGCAGGCGGCAGCCGGAAAACGCGGAATATGACAAGATACGGTTTGGCACCAGAATATGTAACAACGGAAAAGAGGATGACAGAAAATGTTTCAAAAAAATGATATGAGTTTTATCAATGTTGTGGCTATCGGCATAGGTTCCATTGTCGGTGCAGGAATTTTCGCTTTGCTCGGCCAGGTCATTTTGATTTCCCGGCTCTGGACTTATGCATCTTTTCTGATTGCAGGAATTGCAGCAATGTTTTCCGGTTACTCTTATGCGAAACTTTCGGCTAAATTCCCGGTTTCGGGCGGGCTGACCGACTTTTTCCATATCGCTTACAAAAACCGCTGGTTATCAGGCGGTTTAACCATCCTTTATATGCTGACTTCGGCAATCTCAATTTCAATGATGGCAAAATCGTTCGGAATTTACGCCGCCCACCTGGCAGGAAACACCTTTCCGCAACAGCTGACCATAAATACTGCCGCCGTTATCCTGATTGCGGCGATGTCTTTTCTGAATATGCTCGGCGCTCAGGATTCCAGCCGGACTGAAACGGTTTTAGTCGCTTTAAAACTTTTGATTTTGACGGCACTGTTTGCCGCCGGCCTGTGGTTTTACGATACGGCCCACACAACGCCGCTGCCGGTTCCTGATGCCAAAAGTTTCTGGGGAGGCATCGGCGTTACCTTTTTCGCTTATGCCGGATACGGCGTTATTACAAATGCAGCGGGAGACGTCAAAAATCCGCAACGGACAATTCCTCTGGCCATTTACACGACGCTGCTTATCGTCATGACGCTGTACTGCGGGCTGGCTTTTGTCGTCCTTCATTATGTCGATATGCACCAGCTGACCAGCAATCCTAACGTTGCCGTCGCCACAGCCGCAAGGGAACTTTTGGGCACGGCGGGTTTCGGGCTGATTTACCTGACGATATTCATTGCCTATGCAACCGGAATCAACGCAACGTATTTCAGCATTTTCCGTATTTCGCGCGCTTTGGCCGAAGACAAGGAACTTCCCGCTTTTTATCATCAAAAATTCTGGCGTTTCGGCACAAAAGGAAACCTTTTCACAACGGTACTCATCATTTTGGCAACCGTACTTTTTGACTTCAATGCAATAGTCAACCTCTCAAGCGGCGCTTTTCTGGTTTGTTATCTTGCCGTTTTTGCCGCTGCCTGGCTGCTGCGCAAAAGGATTGGCGCATCTTCGGCAGTCATCGGCACAGGCTTCCTGCTGATGCTGTTTATTTTTGCGGCCTTTATGTATAATATCTTCTGGTAGCCGGCTTTCGCGAATCAGTCATTTCTGGTGCGGGACTTCAGCAAAACCGCCGTTTCAACCGCCTTGTTTCCGGAATGAGCAGGGTTTGAAACATGCGTGGAATGCGCATTTTCCGGCGTATAAGAAGTTGAACCGGCAGCTGCGGGAGTGGAAATGCTGTCCGGGGTACGGAGCGGCGTATCGGCGGGAGTATGAGGCGCATGCGCACCGTCTGAATTCCGGAAAGAAGACGAAATGCCCGCATTGTCCCGGTCAGTACGTCCATCTGTCCGAGCCAGAGAGCCGTTTTGATTTTCCTCCCGTATTTTTTCCAAATTCCGGCGTTCCGTTTCCAAGTGTTTTTTCCGCTCTTCCAGCCGTTTCAGCTTTTCTTCTATTTCACGGCGTTTGCGGGCATCTTTCTCAAAGCGGCGCTGTTCTTCCAGCTGACGACGCTCTTCAGCCAGCTTTTGCTTCTGTTCTTCCACCCAGCGCATCCGGTCTTCAAATTTTTTCCGGCGTTCCATAGCTTCTGCCTGTATGGCGGCAAGTTCCGCCGCGTCTTCGGCCTGTTCCCTGGCTGCAGCCGCTTTTTCCTTTTTCTCGTTCAGGCGTTCGTGTCTGGAAATCTTATCTGCAACATTTTCCAAAATATCGGATATTTTGCCGAAAACGCGAACCATCTCATCCTGCGACAGATTGCTGTATTTCATGACCTTTTCCATGGCATTGCGTGCCAGAGGGCCGTAATTCTGCCCCAGCAAATCCAATGCCTTTTCATTTTCGCCGTTGCGCAGCAACAAACTGACTTTATCGGTTATGACACTGCCCTGTTTGATGTTTTCAATACTCATGGCTGTTCCCTCCGTTTATTCTACCTGCCGGCCTTTCCTGCTTTTTCAAGATGCTGCGCCGACCGAAGCGCCTTCTTTTCTTTCTGTTCGCGGGTCAGCTTTGCTTCTATGCACAGTTCGGCAAACTTTTGACTGGCTTCCATATCTTTGGACAGGGAGATATTTACTTTCGGACCGTAGCGGTTAAAATTGACGCCGTTTCTCTGTTCATAATCGCAGGCAGGATTATGCCGGTTATTTATGACACAGGTATGGCCGTGAATTATCCCTTGGTTGTCTTTCGGCAGGCGACGGCCGCTGAATTCATCGACACGGTTGTCGATGCTGATGGTCGTTCCCGGCGGAAGCCTGCGGATAAAGTCGTTCATTTCTTGATTTTCCGCCGTTTTGTTTTCTTTCCGCCCAACACGGGAATAGGCTTTGTTTTCTATCGATACCGTCGTAAACAGCCCGCTTTTTTCCAACGGGATATAGACGTTGCAGCCGGAGTTGCTCCGACCGGCGCCGGGTTCTTTCTGCGGCCAGTCGGGATTATTGCCGGACAGGATTTCGCCCATTCCGGCACGCCCGAAAATATTTTGGACGTCAAGCGTACACTTGCCGACGGTTTCATCTTTTATATTGCCGGCGGCACGCGCCAGTTTCCGATTGGTTTCTCCGGGAGAAAGTTCATACAGCAACGCAGGGTTATTATCTACAACCGCCTGAATATCGGTCTTGGTTACGCCGGTTTTCTGCATCAGCTCAGCCAAAGGCAGATTTCCCGTAACCGTCGTACCCATTGCCCGGTGACAGATTTCAGCCGCTTTTTGCTGCACATTTTCTTCCGCCCATGGTATTTCCTGCAAATTTCCGGCTATCATATTCCAATCGGCAAACGTCTGTTCCTCGGCATGAGGACGCAGAGGAGAAACAAATTGCTTTTCGGCTTCCGCACGTTTTTTCATCTCCGATATTTTCAGTTTGTTTTCCAGCCGGCGGCTGCCTTCGTTCAGGCTCTGTTCGAACGGAGAAGCGCCGAGAGAGGCATTTTGTTCCGGCAAAGGTGCGGAGCTGCCGCCAACGCCCAGCGCAACGGCACCATAGACCCACCAGCGCCCGGCCAATTTTTTTATTTTTGCCCACGCTGCCGCGGCATCCTGCTTCATGCCTTTTTTGATGTCTTCACGCGATACGGACATTGCATCCTCCCTGCTCCGTTCAGGCTGTTTTACAGAAATTATCTTACCATATTTTAAGGCGGTTGTAAAGCATTTTCGGCAACGGGATATGCCTGCCTCCGTCCGAGCAAGAGGCGGGAAAAGACGACGGGAAAGAGGAAAAGCTTTTGAGCGAATCCTGCGGCGAAACCCGACGGGGCGGCCGGCTGCCGGAAAGTTTACCACTGTCCGTAAAACGAAGCATTTTTGTCCTGCGTATATACCGTCTTGTCCGACGGATAATTGTAATAAACATATTCGACATTTGCCAAATCCCGCCCGTAGGGATTATACGGCTGAAGCACCCTCCTGTCCAGATACTGCGGAAAAACCTGGCGCAGCGTATTATCCAAACCGCGTGAAAAATCGTTGCCGAACGACGGCGAAGTTATAACATTGGCGACCATTATGCCGTTCGGTTTCAGACGTTCTTTTACCATACGGAAAAAATCCGCGGTAACAAAATTCATCGGAATGCTGCGGACAGCCGAAAAAACATCGACAACAATCAAATCATACTTTTGCTTGGCATTTAGCATAAAAAGGTATGCGTCTTCGGCTATGAACTTCTGATTTTCAGGCAGCGGGCGCTGCAAAAATTTTTGTTCGGCAATGTTTTTCAGGTCTTTGTCTATATCCAAAAAGGTATAATTATGAAAGCTATCGCCTAGGCCTATCGTAAATCCGCCGGCGCCAAGAACCAAAATGTCCCGTGGAAAGTCCTGCGGCAGTGAGGCGATAAACGTTTCGTTGATAAAACGGACGTAGTCAAACATCAGATCCTTCCGCACTGAAATTTTAGAAGAAAAAGAACCGTTTATACGCATAATTTCAGATAACGCTTTACCTTTTTCCACATCTGCCGGTTCAATTTCTATGCGCGATACGGCATCGTCCTTGACCAGCGTACTCTGCGGATTCATCAGTTTTTCGCTGTTGACGGAAAAGGCAAAGGCCAGCAGCATTATCGACAGTACGGCGGTTTCTGTCCGGCGGCGGCGGGATGACAGCAAAAAGGCCGCGACAGCAGCAAGAAAGACCAACGCAACAACGGTTGCGGAAACGCCGATTAACGGCATCAGCACCAGTGTCGTCAGCATTGAACCGAGAACGCTGCCAATGGTATCCACAGCCATAAAGCGCCCGGTATAGTCCGTATCGTAACGGTGCAGCATCCGCCCGATAACCGAGGTTATAAACCCCAGGCACACTGACGGGAAAGCGAGAAATACAGCCGAGAAAGCAAAAACAAAACCAAGTGTCGAACGCACTCCCGCGGCATACAGAAGATAAAAATAAATTTCAATCAGATAATAAGAACACGCGATGATATACCAAACGACCAATATCATGGCCAGACTTTCCATAATGCGGCGGACGGGAATGTACCGCATACGGCTGCCGCGCCGGTTAGAGGAGCCGGCGAATCGCACGACAGAGCCGATGTAATAGCCCACAGACAAAAACAGCAGGATAAAAGTAATGACAACCGACGTTATCAGCGTATTGGAACCGACAAAATTTATCAGCTGGCGCAAAACGAGCAGTTCAAACGACATACTGGTATATCCCAGCAAAAAGACGACGGCTAAAAGCGTATATTTCAATCCGGCGGTCATTTTCCCTCCCCTGATACAAAAAATCTCCGCAGTTTGTCCTGCGGAGATTTCTATAGCATACGCGGCTTAATTATTTGTTAAATTCGAGACTGACGCTGTTATTTGTCAAATTCAAGCCCATCTGTACCGACGCCGACTTTGACCGTCGAATTGTCATGGATTTCATCGGCGAGCAAAGCATAGGCCAGCTTGTTTTCCAGCTCTCTTTTGAGCAGCCGTTTCAGCGGGCGGGCTCCGTAGACTTCGTCATAGCCGTTGTCCACAATCCAGGCATCGGCTTCCGGCGTCAGCTGCAGCTTAATGCCGCGGCCGGCCAGACGCTTTTCTATGTTCGCCAGCGCAATGGCGGCAATCGCCCTGATATTGTCCTTGGTCAGCCGTTTGAAGACAACAATGTCGTCAATACGATTGATGAATTCGGGACGGAACGTTTGGCGCAGAGTTTCCAACACCTTTTCCTTCTGCTCTTCCGCCGGCAGCGACGTATCGGTCAGGTATGCCGCACCGAGGTTTGAGGTCATGATGATAATCGTGTTTTTGAAATCCACGGTACGCCCCTTGCCGTCGGTCAGGCGGCCGTCATCCAACACCTGCAGCAGAATATTGAAGACATCGGGATGCGCCTTTTCCACTTCATCAAACAAAATAACCTGATACGGACGGCGGCGTACGCTCTCGGTCAGGATACCGCCCTCTTCGTAGCCGACATATCCCGGAGGTGAACCGATTAAGCGGGCGACGGAATGCTTTTCCATATACTCCGACATATCTACGCGCAGCATGGCGTTTTCGTCATTAAATAAAAACTCGGCCAAGCTCTTGCTCAACTCGGTTTTGCCGACGCCGGTCGGCCCCAGAAACAGGAACGACCCAATCGGCTGGTTCGGGTTGGAAATTCCGGAACGCGAGCGGCGTACCGCATTGGCGACGGCTTCCACCGCCTCATCCTGCCCGATGACGCGTTTTTTCAGATAATTTTCCAGATGCAGCAGCTTTTCGCGTTCGGACGACAACATTTTGTCTGTCGGAATGCCTGTCCATTTGGAAACGACTTTGGCTATGTCTTCGGGCTGAACCGTCTGTTGTTCGGTCTTTTTCGTACTCTTCTCCAACTCTGCCAGTTCCGCATTCAACTTCGGAATAATGCCGTATTGAAGCTCTCCGGCGCGTTCGTACTGTCCGTTGCGCTCGGCAATCTGCGCCTCGCTTCTGGCTTTGTCTAACCGGTCTTTGATTTCGGTAATGTGCTGCAGGTTTTGTTTCTCCTGCCGCCACTTGGTGTCCAGTGTACGCGCCTGCTCTTCCAGATTGGCGAGCTCTTTTTCTACATCCGCAAGACGGGATTTGGAATTATCGTCGGTTTCCTTTTTCAATGCTTCCTTTTCTATTTTCAACTGCAAAACCTTCCGGTCAAGCGTATCCAACTCTTCCGGCTTGGAATCGACAGCCATACGCAGCGAAGATGCCGCTTCGTCCATCAGGTCAATCGCCTTATCCGGCATATAACGGTCGGCAATGTAACGGTTGGCCAGCGTGGCGGCGGCAATCAGCGCCGCGTCGGAAATCCGCACGCCGTGATGCAGTTCAAACTTTTCCTTAATGCCGCGGAGAATGGTGATTGTTTCCTCTACATCCGGCTCGTCAACATAAACCGGCTGGAAACGACGCGCCAAGGCGGCGTCTTTTTCGACATACTTCTTATATTCGTTCAGCGTGGTGGCACCGACACAGTGCAGTTCGCCCCTTGCCAACGCCGGTTTTAAGAGGTTGGACGCGTCCATCGAACCTTCGTTGGCTCCGGCGCCGACAATCGTGTGCATTTCGTCGATAAAGAGGATTATGCTTCCGGCAGCCTCTTCTACTTCTTTTAAGACCGATTTCAGGCGTTCCTCAAACTCGCCGCGGTATTTGGCGCCGGCAATCAGCGCGCCCATATCCAGCGCAAGCAGACGCTTGTGCCGCAGGCTCTCGGGAACATCGTTGTTAATGATACGCATCGCCAGCCCCTCGACAATTGCGGTTTTGCCGACGCCCGGTTCACCAATCAGCACCGGATTGTTTTTGGTACGGCGGGACAAAACCTGTATGGTGCGGCGGATTTCCGCATCACGACCGATAACCGGGTCAAGCTTGCCTTCTTTGGCGCGGGCGGTCAGGTCTATGGTAAATTTTTTCAGACTCTCAAACGTGTCTTCCGCAGTTTCGGAATCGGCCAAACGCCCCTTGCGGTATGCGGCGACCGCCTGATTGAGCTTTACCGGATTAACGCCGGAAGATTTCAGCAGTTCGGACGCTTTGTTGCCTGCCGACTGTGCCAGAACCTGCAACAGGCGTTCCAGCGTTACGAACTTGTCGTTGTTCTTTTCGGCAAAACTTTCGGCCTCCAGCAGCAGGCGGCTCAATTCCTGCGACAGCGAACTCTGCACGTTTTCACCGGATACGGACGGCAGCTTGTCCAGTTCTGAGGCAACGCCGGATTTCAGTACCGGCAGATTGCCGCCGCTTTCGGTTATCAGGTTTTCCATAGTCGGATCATTCAAATCCAAAATCGTTCCCAGCAAGTGCAGAGGGGTTACAAACTGGTTGCCTTTTCTGACGGCAAGGTCTATCGCACCCTTAACCGCTTCCTGAGTTTTTACGGTATATTTTTCTATATTCATCCTTTTTTCTCCTTTATTGTGTTATGTAGTGCGGCGAAAAGGAGAAAATCAAGTGGGCAGCAGAAAAAAAGCAACAGAAAAGCTATTTTGGCATCTGCGCCCTTATGGCGGCGGCGCCGGCCGGAGTCAGCAAAATAACGGCATATTCGGAATCAACAAAGAGAGAACTTTCCGCCGGCCATGCCGATGCGGCATTTTCAAGGAAGCGGCGCAGTTCGGGCGACAGGGAAAAAATCTGCGAACCGCCGTAAAACAGCGGTGATACGGCATAAAAGTTGAACATTCCGGACGGAATATGGCGGACAACAAAAGGCGCATTCAGCACATACGGTGCGGAAACGGCATATTTTTCCGCATAATAGCGCGGGCGCAACGGCAATTCTCCGGCAACAACCGGCGTCAACGGCGCCGTATGCGGACGAACGGCTTCAATTTGGGCAGATACGCGCTCGACCAGCCTTTCCTCGGCGGTTTTGCCTAACTGCCATACTTTTTGCGCATAGAAATCCTGCCTTACCGACAACAGCAGGAACAGTCCGGCCAGTACCAGCCCAACGTTGCGCTGCCAGCGGAAACCCGAAAGCAAAACCGCGGCGGCACCGGCATACAGAAAATTCAATCCATAAAAATTGACGCGCGGCATATAAGCAACTTCTTCCGGCATTGCGGCAAGGAATGCGCTCAGTACCGTAGCGGCAAGGGCGACAAGCCATAATGCTATTTGCCATAAGACCCGAACCGGGCAGCGAAGACCGATAATCCGGTTAACTTTTCCATCAACCGAATAGCAGGCTCTGTCAACCGGACACCTGTCATAGGCGCAGGCAGCGGAAACGCCGGCAGCTGTTATAATGAGCAAAAATCCGCATATTTTCAAATCAGCGGGAAAGAACGGAAGCGTCGCCCATAGCTGGTTCCAGACAAGTTCCGCCGTCGGCAGCAAACGAGAAAAGAGTTCCGGCAGTGCTGCCGTCTGTACATTGTAGTGCCCGGTATACAGAATTCCGACAGCTGCCAACAGTGCCAACAACACTTTGAACAAAATCAGAGAAAAAATAACGACTGCCAGCGGCAAAACGAGCGATGACAACCGCGGCAACGGGTCAGAGGCGGACTGATGCGGCGAAGCGAAGAAGGACTTGCGCGGAGATAAACCTGAGGCAGATTGATGCTGTGATGAACCGGGGGCGGACTGTTGCTGCGGCAAATTTGCGGCAGGCTGGGAGGACAACGGCGGCAAAAGCTCCCTTTTCTGCCCCGAAAGCCGTAAAATACCGCGGAAAGCCAGACAGACAAACATCATTTCCATCGCACTGGGATAAATGCCGAGTGCCAGCAAAAAGCAGACAATGGCAACGGTTTTGGCGGCATATCCCGCCCTTTCCGCCAGCATAAGCCCGCCGACGACAAGCGGCACCGCCGCAAAGTTGCCAAGAATGTTTATCGGGAAATACAGCCAACCGAGAATAAACGGAGCCAGCGCCGGAAGCAGTGCCGCCGCCAGCCGCGCAGAAGTAACGGTAAGACGCCAGTATGCGGGAAGCAGCGTCGTACCGGCCGCCAGCAGGGCAAACGCCAACCAAGTGTTAAGCAACGGAAATACCTGACCGCCAAACAATGCCGAATTAAGAATAAACTTGCCGTAGCGCCCCTCAAACAGTCCGGTATCCCAGCGCAAGACCTGCGTTGTACCTTTAACCCAGTCCCAATCGTGGTTGCCGATAAAGAATGTAACCTGATAATACAAAAACACCAGATTCAATGCGGCAAATACGAGCCAAAACAGCTTTATGCCGCGGAACGTTTTATCAGGCGCCGCAATGTTCTCACCCTCTGCCATTCATCCTCCGGTAATATACATAAAACGTTTCATCTTCCGATTTATCCTGCAATGCAAAAAAGTGCCGCGACGGAAAAACTTTCAGCTGAAAGCCGCCCCGGCGCCGGATTTTTTCCAGCTTTTCCCGATAAGCCGCATAAAATTCGTCATTAACGACAAAAGCGCGGCGGCGCAACAGTTCGTTTTCCGTTATCCTGCGGGAGTAGCCGTCTTTCCGCCAGTTCCAAGCCCCATAGCCTGCTTGATTGTAATACGGATGCAGAGCCACAGTGTTAAACGTCAGTAAAAACATATCCTGCGGGGCAATGTTTTGCTCCTGCATAAAAGCATATACGGCAGGAGCGGCAGAATAAGCCCCATTACGGTCGCGGGTGAACGCGGCAGCGCTCCAAACCAGCTGGACGGCAAAAAATACGGCAATACCAGCTTTTATGCAGCGGGAATATTTTTGGGGCTCGGCATTCTGCCAGAAGACGAATAAAACTGCAAAAATAAGTATGCCGGCATGCCAAGGCTTAAACGGAACGATACACATAAACGATATACAAGGAAACAGCATTGCCCAGAAATAACGTCGGAAATGCAGAGCCAGACAGACGCAGGCTGCGAGAAAATACATAATGCCTATGTACAAAACAACGAGATTTTCCGGATGCGGAGATGCCGAAACAACTATTCCCGTCGTTAACAGACGAAAAACGTTGCGTAAAATAAATAACGGCTGGACGGCAAAATTACGGACATACTGGTTTGACGGTTCCGGCCACAGCATCCAGACACTGAAAACGGCAAAAACGGCAAAAACGGCGAAATCTGCCCGAAAACGGCAGCCGGCAGCCGGAAACGCATTATCGGATACGGCACGGCGTCCCGCACATTCATCCCACAGCCACAACACTGCCAGAGAGCAAGACAAAACCAACGCATGAGCAGACACTGAACCGAGAAAAATTAAGGCCAGCAGGCACCGCCAGGGATGAAACTGTCGACTTTTCCACGCCAGCGCCGCGGCGACAATCCCCAAAAACAGCAGGCTGTAACTGCGGGCAACAACATTATATTGATAAAAAACATAGTACGTCAGAGGAAACAAGTAACGAACCGCTGCAGAAAACGGCGCTTTGCAGACAAATAAAACAACAGCGGCAAACTCAGGCAGTACAGAAGCAAGAAACAGCAGAGAATACGGAAGCCCGACAAACAGCAGCAATTTCAGCCAAAGGTGCCATAAAACAGGCGTTCCTTCTGTCCGCGCAGTTGTTGACAACAACTCGGCTATTCCTGTATCGCGCGCAATTAAAAACGACTGAGCCTCATCGGCAAACGGTTCGTGGCTAAGCCCCAGGCTGACCGTAAGCGCCAGCCAAGCCAACAGATATAGCGGTATCAATATTTTTTCAAACGGTTTTGTCTGCATCTGCGGCGCCTTTGCTGTTTCACCCGGTTTTGAAGCAACCATACGCAGTCAGGATAATTTTTCCGCTCCGGTTTGTAAAGTGTTTTTGCGGATTAATACACGGCAGGCCGAACGTTTTCGCATAATCTGCCGGGCAAAGCAAACGCACCGAATGATGTCCTGCAAACAGCAGAAAACCATGCACAAAACGCTTTCCCTGTCCGGGAAAGCGTTTTTTAAGATTTCCTTCTACATCAGCAGATACCCTCCGGTACCGGGCTTAATGCCAATGCGAATGTCATAGTAGTTGTCCACAGACACTATAAGGATTTTTACTGCTTCTTTTTCGACCCATAATATCACTACCGCAATCATTATAAGCAGAAACACAAAGGCCGCAGAAACGGCATCTTCCCCACCTAAAACGGCAACAATCCCGTCTGCATACACTTTTAAGACCAGTCCGGCCGCTGACCAGACGAAAAAGAAAAATGCCAGCACCCGGAACGTCCCCGTAATTTTACGGTTCAGCCATAAACGCGCTGTTTTTCCCGACAGGCACCAAAAAACAATCCCTACGCCAAATATTATACTTGACGCTACAAAAAAGGCGATACTTTTCGTCTCTGCCAGCTTAAAAAACATCTCCGCCATACCCAGCAGAAATACGGCAAATATGGACAAACGGCAAGCCAAGCGTTTCAGATAATCGCCTTTTATCAGCTCTTCTTGCAATATTTGGGGAAAACTGCCGTAATACTCGTCTTTTCGGCCGAAAATGCCGAAAATCCGATATAACTTTTCCCGCAGAGGAATTTCTTTCTCAGAATCGGCAACACTCATACGAGCATGCATAATTTCTGCTTCTCTGGCAAATTCGCCGTTTTGATACTGCTTCAGAATAGCTTTTATTCTGGCCTGCATAATCTCTTTTTCAAGTTCTTTAATTGTTTTCATAATTTTATAGTTTACATAATTATTTTCTTCATGGACAAAACGTATCATTTTTTCAGAGAGTTGTCAACAAATTATTATGTTCGCACAATCAGCCTCTTGATATAAAAGCCTACGTCCTGTTTTTGAAGGAGATATTTTATCATTGGGATTTTGGCTGCATAAACTTTACAATTTTATTCTGCAGCCAATTGCTTTAGTTCACGGCTGATTTCCGACAGTTCGGCGGCGGCAGCGCGCACAACCTCCTGTACGGCCTCTGCTGCCGAAGACTGCTCCGCGGCAGGCTCGTCATCTTCAAAGAAGTCTTTTTGAATTTCGGTACCGAGAATATCTTTCAGGCTGCGGTTTTTAAACAGTTTCTGCACGCCTTCAATCGTATAGCGCCGTTCATACAGGAGTTCTTTTATAAGAGCCAGAAGTTCAACATCGTCCGGGCGGTAATAACGGCGGGAGCTTTTGGTTTTCATCGGCTTTATCTGGCTGAACTTAGTTTCCCAAAAGCGGAGAACATGCGGTGCGATACCCAAATCTTCCGTTACTTCCGCAATACTGCGAAATGCCGATTTTGACTTATTGATTCCCATTTTCACCCCTTCCGTTAACAAAAGTTCCCGTTAAAAAAGGACGGCAACATTGACATTTCAGTTGAACCGTCCCGGTTAAGTATCTCTAATACGCCGAATTTTCGACCTTGCAACCCGTTTTATGGCAATGCAGCCTTTTATCGACCGGGTTACATTTTATCGACGCCGAATTTATCAGCAATGCGGCATCTTATTTGTTTACAGCCATCTTCAAATTCTGCGACGGACGGAAAGATATAACCGTACGCGGCGTAATTTCCGCTTCTACGCCAGTTTTCGGATTGCGGCCGATGCGGGCATTTTTACGTTTCAGCAAAAATGAGCCGAATGACGAGATTTTGACATCGCGGCCGGCAATCAGCTCGCCTTTTATCTCATCAATGACCATATCCAAGATATCTCCGGCATCTTTGCGGGACAAACCAATTTCTGTACAAATCGTTTCTGCGATATCGGCACGAGTTACAGTTGTCATTTTTCACCTTTCCTAAAAATAAATAATTATCGTTCTGTTTATGTTTAGAGCATAATCCCCGCAAAAGTACAATTCAATACTTCCGTGAAATTATACAGATTAATTTTTCAGATTATTATCAAAACCTTACCAAAAGTCCGCCCCAGGTAAAACCGGCACCCATAGCCGGAATCAGTACCAAATCGCCTTTTTTAATCCTGCCGTTTTCCACAGACTCGGACAATGCCAAAGGAATCGATGCCGCCGAGGTGTTGCCGTGATGGTCTACGGTAACAATCACTTTTTCGGTCGGAATGTCAAGTTTCTGCCCGACGCTGGATATAATGCGGATATTCGCCTGATGCGGCAGCAGCCAGTCCACCTTGTCGGCGGAAACGCCTGCCTGCTCCAAAACATTATTGCAGGCTTCGCACATAGCGCCGACGGCAAACTTAAATACCTCTTTGCCGTTCATACGGATATATCCCGGAGTCTGGGTCGCGGAAATGCCGCCCGTCGTATATAAATTTTCATACTGGGTACCGTCTGCATATACTTTGGTCGCTAAAACGCCCGTATCATCCGCCGTCCCCTCGCCTTCAGCCGCGCGCACGATTACCGCACCGGCGCCGTCGCCAAACAAAACGCAGGTATTGCGGTCTGTCCAGTCGGTTACTTTGGAGAGGCTCTCTACGCCAATAACGGCGGCAGTCTTTATCTGGCCAAGGCGAATCATATTATCAACCATTGTCATTGCATACACAAAGCCGGAACAAGCCGCGCCGATATCAAAAGCGGGCGTACCGACTTTTACGCCGAGACGGCCGGCAATGCGAGCCGCTACCGACGGCGTCGTGTTATCCGGCGTCAATGTCGCGACAACAACCAAATCCAAATCCGCAGCGGTTACGCCGGCATTTTGCATTGCCATTTCAACCGCGTGCATTGCCATATCCGAAGTCAGTTCGCCTTCGGCAACGACATGACGCGAGCGAATCCCGGTACGGGTGCTTATCCATTCGTCATTGGTATCTACCATTTTTGACAAATCGTCATTAGTCAGCACTTTGGCTGGCAGATAATGCCCGCAGCCAATAATCTCGGTTCTAGTACACTTCATAGCAAGCTTCCTGTGAAAGTTCATCCAAATCAATATTTTCCAATTCGCGGCGGATAGAGCCGACAAAATCTTTACGGACAAGGCGGGCGGCATTTTCTACCGCAATGGAAAAACCAAACGCATCGGTTCCGCCATGGCTCTTGACCGACAGGCCGTTTAAGCCGACAAACATAGCCCCGTTATAAAGCCGGGGATCCATGGTCTTTTTCATTTTCCGCATAGCCCCGAACATAAACGGCAGTCCGAGTTTGGCAAAGAAAGACTGCTTTACCGACTTTTTGAGGAGATGCATAATCAAATGGCAGGTTCCTTCAACCGATTTCAGCGCGATATTGCCAGAAAAGCCGTCGGCAACAACAACGTCCGCCTTGTCATTCGGAATTTCGTGCGGTTCGATATAACCGATAAAATTCAAGTTAAGGTGCGTATTTTTGATGATATGGGCGGCAACGTGGATTTCCCCCTTGCCCTTCATTTCTTCAGCACCGATATTCATCAGCGCGACTCTGGGGTGTTCTATTCCCAGAGCATATTTGGCAAAAATGTTGCCCATAATCGCGAACTCGGCAAGATTGATACCGTCGCAATCGGTATTGGCACCCAAATCCAGCATAACATAACGCCCGTTGACATGCGGCATAATGCTGACAATAGCGGGACGATGTATTTTCTGTATCGTTTTGAGCAACAATTTGGAAATAGCCATCAACGCTCCCGTATTGCCAGCGGAAACCACAGCCATCGCCTGACCGTTTTTTACGGCTTCGACAGCTTTGTACATACTGGTTTCGCGGTTACGGATAACGTGTGACGGCTTATCTTCGTTATGAACAAATTCTTCTGTATGAAAAATCTGACAAACCTCTTTCAATGCCGGAAATTTTACAATTTCCGCCGTTACTTTCGGCTCGTCCCCATACACCAGAAAGCGGATATCCGGATTTCTTTTGTGTGCCAGAGCCAAACCTTCTATTACTACTTTGGGGGAATTATCCCCCCCCATAGCATCTATTGATATGACCAGATTACTCTCAGACAAAACCTGCTCCATAAAAATAAATAAAATTAATCAGCCAGTTAATTACTCTTCTTCTTTTTTCTGAGCAATAACTTCTTTACCGTCATACTGTCCGCATTTCGGGCATACGTTATGAGGTCTCTTCAATTCGCCGCAGTTCGGGCATTCATGATACGCATTAGGCGTCAAAGCATCATGAGAACGACGCATATTGCGGCGGGATTGCGATGTTTTTTTCTTTGGTGTAGCCATTTCTTTAAACTCTTTTAATTAAAATTATTTGACACGAAATAACTCCTGCGAACCCGTTCCCGGATTAACACAAGGGTTGCTGGATTAGCTTTTATATAAAAAAAATGTATTTGGCAAGAGTTTTTTTTATATATTTTCCGCTTTTTGCGGGAAAGGCATAGAAATACGAGGTTTTGCAGCAGCCCTCCTCTTGATAACAGGATATCTCCTCAGTTTTATCGACCGCCCAAAGTGCCGCCCGGCTATTTTTTTAATTTGGAAAGAATTGCAAAAGGGTTCTCGCGCAGCGGCGCATCGTCTTCTATCAGCGGGGAAAATTCTTCGCCGTCCTGCCGAGGATGGTCTTCCATCACCAGAGCCAGCTGCTCAATCGCAATATCGCCCAAATCTATCCGGCCGCCGATAACGATATCGGGGATGTCTGCCTCTATATCTTCGTCCAGTTCGCGAATCTGTTCATAAGTCGCATTGGTATCAAACGTCAGGGCAAAATCAGTTTTATAAGCCCGGTCAAACGGTTCCAGCGAAATAACGCTTATCAGCCCCAAACCGGCACGCACCTGCCCGCTTACATCCAGAATGCCGCGTTTTTTCTGAAACTTCAGTTTTATATCCGCTTCAAAATAATTCACAGCCGGAACCTGAAGAATTTCCTTCAGCGTTTCAAGCTGAGCCTTGTCTGCCCTTAGCATGTAGCTTTGTTCCCCCTGGTTAAGCTCATCAATTTGCAGCGGATACGAAAAATCTTTTTGCATTCCTTTTTTCCTTGTGTTATAGGCTTATATAGTTCAATATATAATTGTAAGGATATCGCAATGTCAATAAACAAAGTATTTTTTTCAACGGCAGCGGCTTTGATGATGCTGGGCGCCTGCTCCAATGAATATTTTATTCAGACGGAAGGAAATATGCCGACGAAGGACGATATTATGCAGGTCAAGCGCGGTATGCCGCAAAGCGAAGTCAGAAAAATTATGGGGTCGCCGAGCGTGATTTCAAGCCTTGACCACCGTACTTGGATTTATATGAACTCAACCATGGAACGCATGGCCTTTTTTGAACCGGAAGAACTGGATCGCAATGTCGTCGCCATTGAATTCAATCACGACGGCAAGGTGGAGAAAGTCGTACAGCTGACGAAAGAAAACGGGCGAAATATCGCTATTTCCAAAGACGAAACACCGGTTATGGGCAGCGAAGAAACCTTTATGGAAAAATACTTCGGCGGCGTCGGATATATGCCGATTCAGCCGACCAAAGAGAACAACGGGCTGTAAATTTATTTTTCATTGCCCCGGAAAAAGTATTGACTTAGTGTCAGAGGGGATTTATTATTTGTTGACAATGGGGTTTCCCATTCGATTAAGCTCCTGCGGGAGCTTTTTTTTTGTTTTAACGTTTGAGCCGTGCTTTTGCGCGGCTTTTTTATTTAACCACAAGCCGTACATCTGTGCGGCTGTTTTTTATGACAGGAGATAAGCATGAGTTTGAAAAAAACTGATTTTGATATATGGGCTGACGCGATAGAAAACTTCAAATCCGACAAGCAGGAACGCATACAGGCGCTGATTAACAAATACGGATGGCCTTTAAACGGAGACGATATGGATTTTAAAGACTCGATAGAATACGACTTTATCAAGCCCTATCTTAACGAAGCCAAAGGGACCTACCGGATTGCCGAAAACGCCCTGTCGGCGACGCAAAGCGATGGCAGGCATACCGCGAACAACGATACATCCGACGAGCGGCTGCTGCGGAAAGCGGCGGAGAGGTTGAAAGACCCTGATTTTGAAGGACTTGTTCCGCATATTTATCTGGATACCAAAGGGAAAATTACAACCGGCGTTGGGGCTTTGGTTGATGACGAAACGACTTTTAAAGCGGTAGACTGGCTGGTTGACAACAAACGCCCGGCAACCGACGCAGAAAAACAAGCGGCTTATAACCATTTTCAAGATCTGAAAAGGCAAGAGAAATTCGGGCAAAAATATGGTGCCGGTTATTATAAGGATGAAAGCATACTACAAGTATCCGAAGCATTCGCACTTCAACGGATGAACGAGCATTTGCAAAATGATTTAAAAAAATTGCGCGAAGGAATAGACAGGTTTGACAGCCTTCCTTATCCGCTTAAAGAAGTGCTGTTAGACATTCGCTATAATACCGGCGCAGTTTCCCAGACAAGATGGCCTAACTTGAGAAACGGGATACGTGAGAAAAATCTGACTAAAATTTATCATAACGTAAACCGGTTAAAAATACAGAAAAAACGCAACCAATGGGGCAAAGAACGCATCAAGGCTATTCCGGCCGAAAACGGCTGGCACTGGTAAAATTTACCGTTTTATCCGCACTCCGGCTTCCGGGGTGCGGATAAGATAGCCGCGTTTGGAAGCAAACTCCGGGTTTGTTTCATCTTCGTAATATGAGTAAATGATTATACGGGTTC
>ERZ1026989.13-NODE-13-length-52885-cov-5.997426_pt1 | contig 52885 bp, 43 predicted proteins | sample MGYA00519250_ERZ1026989 | MGnify/ENA primary metagenome ERZ1026989 (study PRJEB26926, sample SAMN06164542) | human gut metagenome | biome: ENVO:00009003; feature: ENVO:2100002; material: ENVO:00002003 | host: Homo sapiens | place: USA | collected 2012 ... | reverse complement strand
GACGACGTGACATCTTTCATACTCCTTATTTCGGTCTCTTCGCACCGTACAGAGAACGGCGCTGACGACGTTTAGCAATTCCTTGAGTATCAAGGGTACCACGAATGATATGATAGCGAACACCAGGCAAGTCCTTTACGCGGCCTCCTCTAATCAGCACCACTGAGTGTTCTTGAAGATTATGACCTTCACCAGGGATATAGCTGATTACTTCAGAGCCGTTCGTCAGACGGACACGTGCCACTTTACGCAAAGCGGAGTTCGGTTTCTTCGGGGTCGTTGTATAAACCCTTGTACAAACACCTCTTTTTTGCGGGCAAGCATCCAAAGCCGGGACTTTGTTTCTCTTCTCTTTCGGTGTTCGTGATTTACGAATTAACTGATTAATTGTAGGCATCACAAATTTCCTTAAAGTTAAATTATTAAAACGACTTGCCTTGAAAGCCCCACCGCGGATTTGATTTTTCATTCATTAAAGCCGCGGAAATCAGGCTCTTAAGACAAAACAGACCAAGGGCACAAACTGCGCCCTTTGATAAGTTGACCAAACATAGACCAGCTTTTTTATGAAGTCAATCATTATTTTAAACATTTTTTAATTTAAATGTGTTTTAAAGCACCGCTTTCCGAATCGCTTTTTTTGCTTTTATTTTTGACATCATGCCTTTTTTATGGTAAAATGGCAAAATAAAATAACTGCAGAGGAACAGCCATGCCGATAACAGCAGTACCGCCGCCCGACGAAGCCGCCAAGGAAGCAGAACGGCAGGCCTTAAAACGGGATATGATACAAATCGCCGCGGAAATGAACCGGGGGCTTGAAGACGAACTCAAAAACTTCAGCCGGTCTTTTGCCGAAGCCAGCAGCAAAGCCGCCGACTTGGAACAACAATGGCAGCGCCCGGTTAACCAGTCTTCTGCCCGCGCGCCGGAAACCTGTTATGTCGGTAAATGGAAAGGCAATAACTTTCTCAATGGCTACAACGCCGAAGAATTTCCCAAACTCCAGGAAAAATATAACCCCGGCGGCATCACATCAAACAAAGAAATGACGCCGCACCAATTTATGCGGAAAATACAGTTTCAGCCTGATGACCCCAATTTAAATGCCCTTGGCAGCTATTCCGCACAAACAGATAAAATCGTTTTTTATACTTTTGACAACCAACGGCTTTCTCCCGAAAAAGATTATGCCTCCCAGTATCGCAACAACAATCCGGCCGCCCGCTATGTCGTTGCCCTGCACGAAGCGGTTCATAAGGTTCAGGCAAAAAAATGCGGCTTATTTGATGTCCGCCACACGCCGGCAAATGCTGCACGCCTTAACTTTCTCTCTGAAAATATGACCACAACCTCAGAATTTTTAGCCATAGCTCAAATGTACACCAATTTAAAACAACAGGGCATAAACACTTTTGAATACACCGCCACGCTAAACGGCAAAGAAAAAACCGTTAAAATGCCGACAGAAGACATTTTAGATATGTACCCCGGCCTGCGTGAAACCATAACCAAAAACGGATTTTCCGCTGATGACCCCAAAAGTGTCCGCGCCGTCGTGGAAGCTGCCGCCAGACATTGGCGGGAAGACAGGCAGGCCGCATACTATCTGCAACATGCCGAATACGCCATAGCGGCAGACAAATTGCAGAGCTGCTTTACTTTTTCCACCCGGATTAACTGTCTCAAAAATGAAGATGCCGCCTATAAGGAAGCTGAAGACAAACTGTTGCAAAATGTTTTCGTTTCGCCCGAAGTTTCCCTTGACCTGAGAAATTACCGGGATGTCATCAATACAATGCCCAAAGAAAAAGCCAAAGAGTTTGCCCATACGGCACAAAAGTGCAATGATTCCCCGACCGACGAAGAATATCTGGCCATCAACAAATATCTGGAACAAAAAGGCATCACCGGAGATAAAGCCAAAGACGAATATTTTAACAGCCAATTTCGCAATATCGCCAACCGCACTCCCGATGCAGACCAAAAGCTGAAAAAAATGATGCTCGGTTCCTATGGGGAAATCAGATACGCCGACGGATTAATTGAAACCAAAGTCAACGATTCCCCGTACACAACCCTTTCCGAAGGCAAAGGCGACACTTACGTTGTCGGAGCTTTTGTTGATTTCTCCGCAAAAAAACGCCCCCGGCCCAACGAAAATATTTCCGTTCAAACCGTCAGTGATGACAAGACAAACGCTGCCGTTTCTTCCGCCCCGGTACAATTGCAGCAGATGAAAAGAAGCACCGGCCGCTGAAAATAACAGACAAGACGCGCCAACGTCTCCTTCTCCGGCCGGCATCTTTCTCCCAAACGCTCCGTCCGTTAGAATCACGCCCTGCAAACGTCGGCTTTGCCGCCAAATTGCAAAAAATTACCGTTCCTGCAAAAAAACTCTTTACAAATCAAAACAAATCATCTAATAGAGAAACATCCACGCGCCCGTAGCTCAGCAGGATAGAGCAACAGCCTTCTAAGCTGTGGGTCAGGCGTTCGAATCGCCTCGGGCGTACCAGTATTTCCAAAGGGTTAGTTGAAATATGCTAACCCCTATTTTTTATCAGGGTCACCCTAGGGTCACTTTGAAAATACATTTTAATTAAGATTAGTTAAGTTTTTTAAATCCTAAAACACACAATCCGTTCTTTCTTATTGATATAAAATACCTCATCAGCGACTCGTGAGATAAAATCTTCGTCGGTTTCTCCAGCTTGTTTGTAGTCGTCAAAATCGCCGTAGTCGCCATTGATAATGGCATTGTCTACCACATACGAAGGGTTGGTGTTGCCATATATGCCACATTCTTCAATCAAGCTGCAGAAGTAGTCCCACAAACAGTCGGGAATTATCCAGTTATAATATTCTGCCACAAAGTTTCTGCGGTCATTTAATAGGACGATGTAGTCGTTAATGTCTATTTCTACTTTTAAGCCGTTACTCATAGCAAATACCTTTCAAGTGATGTTAAAAAATACTCACTTTCAGGCGTATTTTTTAACATTTTTGCATAGAGAAACCGGCATAAGAGAAGATAAACAATAACACTTCATTAGAGTTAGATACTTGAAAAAACGCGTTTTTACCTTTCTGATGTGTGATTTCGAGTAAAAAGTATATTGTGCATGGTGAGTATTTTACCGTTACTGTTTTATTTGCACAACATTCTGCACTATGTAGGTTATTTTAAGTATTTACTCCCCCTATTTCCCAAAAGGGGGAATACATATAGAGAAAACTGTTTATAGGAGATTAGACAAGAAAGAATTTAGTCATTTATATGTTAACGAATAGCTACAACATCGCAAACACTACCATTGCTAAAAATGAGTTTATTGTCATACGAATATGGCTCATATTTTAGAACAGCATCATCAAATAAACAAATTTCAAAACAAAATCTTGTCTGGATAATAACTCCGGATAAATTATCTTTATACAAATTGGAATCCAGCCTTGAAACGCTAATCCGATATAAGTCTGCATTTGCAGTTTCAGAATACATTAAACAAGCAGCTATTATTAATAAAATCTTTTTCATCTTTAGTGTTCTCCTATTAAATGTCTTTTTAAATGTCTTTTCTGTCCGGTATATTTTGTATAAATATACCGGACAGACAGAAAAATGGGACATCATCATTCTCAATATTTTGGTTTTCATCTATTTTATTTTTTATGTTTCGGAAAACTGCTCGCCTCTCCTCATCGTGGTTTTGAAGTTATCTGGCTTTTATAATCTTTGTAATTTTAACGCTATAACCATTTTCTTTGTCTACGTTAACATCAATCACATCACCAACATATCCGTCTAATAAAGCCCTAGCTAAGGCTGATTCGTAGTTAATCTGACCTTTGTCAGGATTTCCTGCATATGTTGTAATTTGCATTCTATTCAACCTTCCTTTCGCCATAAACTCCACAGTATCACCTATTTCCACGACACCTTCTCTCGGCATTTGTATCTTCGGCTTATCCTCTTCATATCCGCCTTCATAATATGCCCTTTTTTCCTTTATAATTTTTTCAGAAAAAAGATATTCTTCCAAAACATTTTTTTTAGGATTTGCATCGCTAAGCAGATTATAATAATTCAATAGAATATCCCTCTGATATACAAGCAATGCTTTAAGAAAAGTTTTCGGATAATCAGTGTATGCCCCTAACACACCGTAAGCAGTGTATTGTACATCTTCTCTGCTCCCCATGCCTTTTGCCAGCATTTGTTCCAACATTGAAAATACTTTTAAATTACCCATCTTTCCCAATACAGATATAAGCATATTTTTCGTATAAATATCATCAGGATATTTTTGCAAAATCTTCTCACATATAAGTTGACACTGGCTATAGTCTTTGGCTCGCTTACAAGCTCTTGCCGCCATAAGCTTTTCATATACATAATAAATTTCATCTTCATTTGAATTGCCTCTCAACGCCTCTTTTACTAAAAACAAACCATCTGTCTTTTTATTTGGTACGGTATTCTCTAGGTCAGACGTTGTTTTTTTATCTTCTCTATTCTTTTTAAGCTGTTGGAAATAATTTATACATTTATCCAACAATTCATCTGTTATATTGTTGTCTAAAAAACTTTTAACAAAATCTTTGTTTACAGGTGCCGGAAAATCATGAAATTTGCGGAACTTTTTACTATAAACCCCTATCAATTCCAGCTTTTGCATAATTTTATTTTTAATATCCTTAAACATATTGTCTATCCTTAAATAATTCAAAAGCTATATTTCAAGCCTAAATCGGCGTTTGTTTGCAATTCTCGGTCTATGTAGGACGATAATGAACCATATAATGACAAATCCTGCTTGGTATAATCAAATCCGGTACGGATAATGGCTCGGTTGGCGCTACGGTTTTCATCTCGCAAAGTGAATGTTCCGGCCATGCCGTTCATCCCTATTTTCATTTTATACGGGTCGGCAAATTCATGGTACACCGCAATGCCGTTATAGAGTTTCAGATTGCTGTCTTTTGCCAAAGAAATCTCTTTATTGGCATATAAACCTATACCGGCTTCTGCCGAATATGTATTTTGTTCGGCAATATTCAATCCATATTCACGGCTGCCTTCATCTCCGCTGATATGATAGCCTAAAACGTTAAATTCCAAGGCAATATCTAAATTCCACCCCGAAGCGATAAACGGATATCGAGCCTCGTTCATCAACCCGAACATCTGTTTTTCTATGGTTCCTTTATAGTACGAGTTGTTAAAACCATGTCTGTTATAAGTTCCGTAAGAATATCCGATGCTGGGGGTGGTAATAAAATTAAACCCGTAAGCCTGATACCCAATGGGCATTGCTACCTGATACATTCTATCATTGCGGCTGTTATTACCGTCGTTGCCTTTGCTGTTAATATCCGTTAAAGCGACAGCCAAACCCACCGTATTTTTTCCGACAGTAATATTATTCAGGGAATATTTAGTTTGGGAGTTATCTGCTCCGCTAAACATCCATGAAGAAATATTGCCGGAAGTTGAAAGGGTTTCTTCCTGATTGTTAAACAGTTTGTTATTCAAATCAAAGTTAAACTCTCTCATCATTGTCAAATCTTCAAAAGCAAAACGGTTAAACATCTCTTTTCCCGTCATATCACCTAAAGCTTTATTTAACGCTTGTGAATTTTCTATCCCCTTCAGACTGCTAAACAGTTTTTCATTATTTTGTTGGTTATAATTATCGCTTAAAAAACCGGCAACGGATTTATCAGCCACGACTTTGTTAAAATCTTTCATTTCCATAACAATATCGCTATTATTCTCGGCGAGCTTTGCTTCAAACAATGCCGATTTGGAATTGAGCTTCAAATCAGTTGCGTCTGCTGCGTCAATGGCATCTTTGATGGTATAGGAGTTCGCAAAACCATCTGTAACCACGCTGTCGCTGACGGATAAATCACCGGAAATACTGTCATCTGCAATAAATTTGGAATCCGCAGATGCCACAATCTCTCCGCCATATTCATCCAACGCAAGATTTTCTCCTTCTAAAACTCCGTTTTGAAACAGTTTGCCACCATTCAGCTTTATAGCGTTAGGACTATTTGAATCGCCATTAATTTTGATTATTCCGCTATTTTTGACAGAGTTTCCTTCTGAATAAATACCATACGCAGTGCCACCACCGCTAATTGTGATTGTACCAGTATTAGTTATGCTACTTCCTTTTGCACCATATATACCGATAGAAGTACCGCCATTTGAATCAATTAAAACGTTTCCCGAATTTGTTACAGAGCCATTATCGGTATAAATTCCAATTGCCACTCCGTTTTGAGAATTACTGATTGTTATATCTCCAGAATTTACGGCTAAATCCCTAGCATATATCCCTGTAACTAATCCCTTATTATGATTAGATACAAAAATAGATGATTCTTGTTTTGAAGAATTACTTTGATTCAAAACTACCGGAGCAAACATACCTACAGCCACACCACTTCCACTATTGCTTATATATATTGAACCTGTTGCACTTCTTTTGTCATCAACTTGTACTGCGTTATTAGCTTCTCCATGTGCAAATATACCAAAAACATCACCATTTCCTATGTTAGTGATTGATATTTTACCTGTTCCATTTGCAGCAATTCCTCTACCTGCTGCAACAGAATCTGTTTGAACATTTGAGGCATTGCCCATTGCATAAATACCATACACATTACCGTTTCCCTTATTATATATATCTATTTTAGCTGTCCTTGACACGTCGTAACCATTTACTGATTTCATAGCATTATTATTTACAACATTTTGACTTCCTAAAATTCCAAAAACATCACCATTGGCTTGGTTTGTAATAGAAATAAAACCATTCTTTTGAGTAGCCAAATTTATTGTAGAAGTACTGCTATATAAACCGGCTACATCTCTGAAATTTTGATTTTCTATACGTACTGTTCCATTATTCATTTTGCCTATGATGCTTGTTTCTTTTTTAACACATTCGTCTGTTCCGTTTTTGCCATATCCAGAAGCACAAGATATTTTTCCGTATTCGTCTTCAATATATCCCACTTTTAATCTATTACATAATGTTCCGGTGTATCCTATATCACAAACGCAAATATCTTTTTCCTGATAACCGTGCACACATTGTAAAGTAGTACTGGGATTTTCAGTGCTCCCATTACTTCCGCCCCCTCCGCCACCACCGGATGCTGCAGCAATGCCACCACCGATAGCGACCACGCCTAAAGCGCCCCAGCCAAGCTTGCCCATTCCTAAAAATTTTCCGTCATCAGAACTGTCTGTTGCAACATCTGCCGTTTGCTCTTCTGAAAATTGCCGCATACATCTTACGTTGGTACTGGCTCCATATTTCTTTAATAGATAATAACTTTTGCCGTCATCTTTTTGTAATGCTATGCAAAGAGCAGTGTTACCACCGTTATCTGCCATATTTATCCAGCGTCTGTATCTGGACAACATCTGTTCATTCTGATTTTTTGCAAAATTATATAGATGCTTTGCAGATAGCCTTTCTGCATACACTGTTGTCGGAGATATTATTGCGCTTAAAATTATCACTAGATAAGGTATATATTTGGATTTATTATGCATAGCGGAAACTCCCCGATAGTCCATACAAAAAAGCCACCTTTAGAGCAAGGTGGTCGGAGAGTTCGAAAATCATGTATGGTTAACTGACTCTTTTAGCCTTTCAGGCCGTTTTTTCAGAGATAATGACAGCCTTTGGACATACGCTAAAAGCTCCCCGGCCGTTGACAGTCGGGGATATATGTTGCTACAAAGACAACTAACGGTGCTATCCGACACCGAACCATACATTAGAAGCTTTCGACAGCTCCGCACCTTTCTCAAAGTGCAAGGGTAGGATAATTTGGTAAGTATTAAGATAAAGTTAAAGAATTTTACTTAATAAATGTTTCTTATTTTGAAATGAATTCTAAAAATTCATCTGCTAAAATAGTTGTTTGTTTTGCAGGGTAGGTTTTAGAATTGGTAGTGTATGAAACATAACTATCTTTAAGCATTTTTTGATTTACAAGATCGTCATAGACAATATGGTACAAAGCTTTATCTTTAAATAATTCAGGATTACATTGTTGCACAATTTCGTGCCATGTTTGGTCATTTTCTCTTATACCTAAGGTATGAGCAGATGATTTTCCCGATTTTCTTTCAATGGAATTAAAGAATTGTAACATTTTGATATGGAGCAATGTAAAGTTTCTTAGCATATTTAGAAATATGTGAGTTTTAGTGTCATTAATTTTTTCTTTTTTTAGGGCATTGATAACTACGTTAATATATAATTTTACTTTATCCTCTTCTAAATCACACATAGCTCCTTGTGCTGCGTTTGCTAATATTTGTGCAAAATTAGAAATGGTCTGAATTTTGCTGAAATCCATATCATCTTTGAGTTCTTGAAATTCTTTTTCTAGTGTTTCTTCCCATTTTTCTCGCCGTTGTTGCCATTGTTTGCAGGCGTATTCATCATAAATTGTCTGAACAAATCCTGTAACAGGATTGGATTGCATAATTGCTTTGACTAATGTAGCTCCTATGTTGGTGATGGTATAATTTTCTGTTACTTTACTCATAAAATTTTATTCCTAATTTTACTTATCCAAATATCCCGTAAATCCTTCATCGGAAAGTTTACCGACGATACTCATCAACAATTCTTTTTGCATAAGGTTGATTAAATATTTACGACTTTGTTCACCTTCTTTACGAAGCAAACCACTTTCAACCATTTTATTGATAAGATAAGTAATCTGTCTTGGATTTTTATCAGAAAAAAGCTCCGCAACATCTTTTGCCACTATAAGATTATCTTTCTTATCAATAGAAAGATTTAAAACTTTTACATCATCAGCCGATATTTTTGCATATTTATAAGTATTAGCAACAGCTGGTTTTAAAATCTTATTTCTAAAATAATCACCATCCAACAATCTGCGTAACTTTGTCAGCTCATTTAAAAGACCAGACAAAACAAATCTGCACCATTCTAACAAACCTTCATCTGTACCAGTATCGGCTTTTGCTAAATTATCAAAATATTCTGAACGATTGATGCAAAAAACAGCAGCCGGATTTAACAAAGAAATCTTATCAAACTTTGCCTTTTTAAGCATAGCATACGTAAGCATACGTGACATTCTGCCATTACCATTATCAAATGGATGGATCCAAACAAAACGATGGTGAGCAATAGCCACTTTTAGCAATATTCGTTGTAAGTTTTCTTCTTTATTGATAAAGTCAATCAGCTCTTCCATATATTCCGGTACTTTTATATTCATCGGCGGCGTATATGCTGCATTTTTAATCTCAACATTATTTTTCCGGTAACAACCTGGGGTATGTGATCCTTCCTTTGAAGTGTCCAGCCCTTTACTTATAATTTCATGCAATTCTGAAAGAAACTTTTTATTTATGGGCATATCAGGAATCTCCCGAAAACACTCATCAACAAAAAACATAGCATTTTCAATATTATATATTTCTTCAATGGACTGGGATTTTGTTTCTCTTTGCGGTTCGCTTTGAACATAATCAGAAATGGTGGTTCGATTGCCCTCAATTCTGGCAGAACAAAGACTTTCCACCTTATGAAAAATCTCTTTTAGCTGATTAAACAGCCCACGATTAACCTCAATTTCTATTTCTCTACCTCTTAAAATCTCGAGTTTAACGATCATTTCAACAATCGGATCATTAAAATCAGGATTCGGTAATTTCAAATCAAAATGCTTAAACATATTTTTCCTTCATAAATCAAGCGCGCATCTACAATTTCGTCTTTTCACATCTACAAAAATAAATAAGAAAAACAAATAAATCCATAGAGTTATGCAAGTTTAAAAATATTTAACATCTACAATTTCTATAAAACATATTTACAAAACATGCAACAAATATTTGCACCGACAGCTAATTTTTTTACATCACCCTGCCAAAGCAACGGCATTATTATTTAAATCATTAATGGTCTGTACCAAAGCAATTTGCGTATCTTTATTAAACATTTTTATAAAGGTTTGCGGTCTATCAAATGGAGCTTTAACCAAAGCACTTGGCTCCATATAGCCATTGATTTCAATATTATCAATAATCTTATGAATAAACACAATCTGTTGCTGATTCAGAGATTGGTCGTTAATAAACTTAGAGAATGCCTGCATGATAGCTTCTTTTTCCATCTTTGCTACTTTTCTTACTAAAATACCTAGCGGTGTATCTTGAAATTCTCGCTTATAATCTTCTTTTGTACCCAATTCGTTGGTTAATATCCCCTCTAAAACAGAAAATTCTTCTTTAGTGAGCGGCTTATTGTGCCGAAGTTTATAAATTGCCAAATAATCGGTATGATCTAAGATATAGCGATTAACTTTTTCCCTGTAATTTTGTAAAGTATCATCAACAGGCATAGCCATACCAGATTTGCGGTCTATTTCTTCATCTGCTAAATCCGTAATAACAATAGGCTTCTTCTTGCTTGTTAGAAATTTAATTAATTCTCGCAGCTCAATACGAATCTTCTCTAACGACATAATGTCTGCCTGCTTAATAACTTCAACATCAGCCACTTGCTTAATAAACTCAATTCTGGCTTTAATCTGTGGAATAGTTGTCTTTTTTGTTAAATCTACTGCCGTTTTTACTAATTTATTAACATAAGTGTTTTGACTTTTAGCATTTTCAAGCCGTGCAAGCATTAAACCATACATAAAATTATCAAACTGCTGCGCATTTTCATCTTTTTCTATCTGGATAATCAATGGCGCAATATGTTGTGCTAAATCAGCACAGTTGTCTTCTGATAAGACTTCAAAGCTCTTTTTATCTTTAAATTGTTCCAAATATTTACGTTCACGGCGCACATCAACACGTTCTTTTTCTAAACCGGATATGGCTGTATAAACTTCATCAACCAATGTATCACGCCACTTTTGGTAATCTTCTGTATTAAATGCAGCATCTTGCAGTTGATAAATCAGCTTAACTTTACGGCTAAAGATGGCTTCTGACAAAGATTGTGTTTCATTGCCTTCAATACCATTTTTGTAAGCTCTAAAGAACTCAAAATTTCCAAGATAATCAAAGATATAAAAGTATTTTTTATCTTCATATGAACCATTTTGCCCATCAGCACAATTAAGCCCTTTGCATAATCTCGTACCACGCCCTATCATTTGCCAGAATTTGGCTTTTGATTTAACTTTCTTGAAAAATACCAAGTTGACAATTTCCGGCACATCAATACCTGTATCCATCATATCTACGGAGATAGCAATATTAACATTGCTCTTGTCATCTTTAAATTCTTGGATAATTGTTTGTGCATAAGCATCATCACAAATAACTCTCTTGGCAAAACCACCTTTTAGTTCAGGATACAAGGCATCAAAGCGTTCAATAATAAACTGTGCATGCTTCTTTGTTTGCGCAAAAATAATTGTTTTACCTAAAACTTGTCCACCTTTAACTTTGATACCATTTGCCATAAGGTCTTGCAGAACTTTATCTACAGTATTTTTATTAAAAATAAAATTATTTAATGCTGAGGACGGTATTTCTTCAGGAATATTCCCTTCATCATCAATAAAATCTTCCTCATATCTTTCTTTATCGCGATCAGATAGTTCATCATAGACAATACCTTGCTCTAAAAACTTAGTTTTGACTTCAATATTATAATATGGCACCAGCACCTTATCTTTTTCAACTGCCGTCTCATAATCATAAGCATAAGTCGGAACATTTTGCTCCATCTCAAAGAAATCATAAGTATTACGATCAACTTCTGTTTTTGGTGTTGCTGTCAAGCCCACTGTAATGGCATCAAAATAATCAAATATTGTCCGATATTTCTTAAAAATACTACGATGAGCTTCATCAACAATAATCAAATCAAAGTGTGCAGGCGTAAACAACACATTGCCATCTTCTGTTTTGGTTGTATCAATAGCGTTTAGCATCGTTGGATATGTTGAAAAGACAACACGTGCATTTTTGTTATCTTTGTTAGCAAGCAGGTTGCACAGCGACATATTGGGCAGAAAGTCTCTAAAAGCATCTTTTGCTTGTTTAACCAATGCCGTTCTGTCTGCTAAAAACAAAATATTTGTTGCATAATTGCCACGAGTTAAAACATCTACCAAGCTGATAGCTGTTCTTGTTTTACCTGTTCCTGTCGCCATAACCATCAATGCTTTACGAAAGCCTCTAGAAACATGGTCACAAACAGCTCTGATGGCTTCTTTCTGATAATAGCGATTAGTAATGTCATCTTTAATGGCAATTTCGTTTAATTTACGGCGGTCAATCCTTCTTGCCATCAATTTGGTTAAATCATTCTGACTAAAAACAGAAAATACAGGTCTTTGCGGTGATGTTACATCATCCCAAAAATAAGTTTCAAAACCATTGGTGGTGAACATCATCGGGCGGCGATGAAATTTACGTTCCAAGCAATCAGCATAGAGTTTTGCTTGTTGTTTACCGACATTTGGATCTTTTGAAGTTCTTTTTGCTTCAATTAAAGCCAATGGCAAACCATCTTTGCCAAACAACACATAATCCACAAAACCCTGTTGTCCTTGCTGTCCTGTCATATCATCAACCGGAAATTCTTCAGCGATATATTTCTTATCCCAACCTAAGAGCTTCAAATCCACATCAATGTAGCGTTTTCTTGTTTCCCATTCAGAGATTTCCAGCGGATTAAATACTCTTTTTTCCTGGTTTTTCTGTTTTAATGCAGTTAATTCTTCTTTTTGTGCGGCTAATTCTTTTTGATATTTCTCTATTTCTGCCTGTTTTTGAGCAATCAAGCTCTCTTGTTCTTTGATTTTTTTAACATCAACCACCACTTTTTCTGCCGGCACAAGAGCAGTATTAAATTCATGTGGTTCATAACTTCTGCCATAACTATAATCAAGCCAGCCAATAAACTCAAATAAACCGGCAAGGGCTTGCATGGCTTCTGTTTCTGAAATATTTTGATTGGTATGAACAGCCAGATTACCAAGTTTTACGACATAAGGCAATTTGCTCCATGTGCGAGGGGTAACCGCAAAACGAAAAGAAGGTTCATGCACAAGGGCTTGAATATTGTCTTTATAAGGCAAAACCATTGTTTTATCTGCGGCATAAACCCATTTAACTGCCAACTCTAATGCTTTACGGCAACCAATAGCACACATAGCCGGAGATGAGTGAAGGACTTTCTCTGCTTCCAAACAAGCTGGAGCAAACATCAGATATTCTTTTTTAGTTGTTAAAAACGAAAAATTAGCCATTATAAGTCCTTAACTAAATAAATCCTATTCATTTTAATTAGGAAATGTTAATTTTTCAAGAATGTTTTTCTAATAAATGATATATTGGGTAATCTTGAAAAGTCTTTTTTAGCTCTTCATTCATATTATCTATTATTTTATAAGCTTTATCGGGCATATTTAACAAAATATAACAGGCTGCTTTACATTGTTCATCTATACAAGATGTTAAAATATCTACAATATTTTCTTTATCCTGATTAGTTATTACACCTTTTCTTTGCTTTATCTGAAGTAAATTTATTACAGCTATATTTTTATTATCTTCTTTCTCATTATCAACCAACCAAATAGCTAATTTTTCTGATAAATCTAGTAACTTATCATCCTTATTTATATCATAAGCCTTTAGCATTTCTAAAACTAAGAGTGTAACTCTATGAAAATGAAAAGAATTCGTCTTTACTTTTATAACATCTTCATAAAGATCATCATATTTTATATTACAGGCATTTAGAAAATGCTCTTTTTTCAGTAATACATACCGACTTGACGGATATTCCTTATGATCTAAATCACTAATCACGGAATCTAGGTCTGCTGTAAAGAAATTCTCAATTTCAAAAGTTTCACCAGCTACCCTTTTAGCTACAACCATCAGTTTAAGCCCTTCCATATTAAGAAGCCCAAACGAAACATCTTCTTCAGGAATCGGAGTTACAAGAGCTGGCTCTTTTTTAATAAAAGCCCGAATCAAAACATTTGCCAACTTACAATTATCTTTATCCAATTCATCAAAAGATAGTTTATTATCAGGAATACCTGCCAATTCCATTGCCTTTACAAGCATCTCTATATAATTTTTATGATTTTTAATATCCTCTAAATCTGCTTCCCACTTAAAATCATCAGGCAATTTCATCAAAAATCTATCATCTAAATATATGTCTTGCCTTTCAGCCAACGCCATAAAAAAGTTTATATCATGTAAGCGTTCTTTAACTGTTCCTTGTGCATCAAATTCTATTTTTATTCTATTATTTTTACCTTCTTGGGGCTTTATATATGTAATAGATAGGCTCTGCCCTAATGATATAATGAAATTATCTGCCGTCTGCAGCATGGTAATTTTTTCATAATATACCTTGCCGTTACAAGTTACTTTTTGCGGTATTTCCTTTTTTACTTGGGTTAATATTGCTTCATTTAAAGGATAAGAAATCCCCACAGCATTAACAGCATATACACAAAACTCTTGCCCTAACATATCAGATATATCAAGATTTTTTTGAGTGCTTACATAACCAAGCTCTATATGGTGAACCTCTTTTTTTGATTGCAAATCTGTCAAAGACATAACACCAATTTCTTTGACATTACTTTGCTTATTACTATCACGGATAAAATTCAAAAAAATATCAAGTATATCTTCATCTGTTTGGGGTAAAACTTTTAATTGAACATTTCTCGTTTTTTGTGGGTCAGAAACATTTTTTAATAATCCATCTATTTTTATTGGTAATAAGCTTGCATAATATATTTTCTTATTGCGGGTTTGTTTATCTATTCCGACTACAAAATAAATAGCACCATCTGTCGTCATAAATCCCTTTAAGTCAGCAATATCCACGGAATAATAAATGGTATTCTTCTTAATTGCTTGTTTTGTATCCCCTTTAACTTGAACAGGAACTGCTTTGATTAAAACATCTTTTCTTTGGCTATTATCTTTATAGACATTTATACAACCGTCCCAAATAGGTTGGGTATCTCTTTTGGTAGTATATGTTTTTAGCCTATCAATATATCCTAATCTATCATCTAAAGCTGATATTGCTAGCCCTTCAACGTCAACCATTCGTACTAATCCTCGTCAAAATATTTTGCCATCAAGGCATTAAAGAGGGTTTCTGTTTCTGTGATGGCAGATTTTATTTTTTGTTTTTGAGCTTCTATCTGCTTCACAATATCTGCAAACTTTTGCTGTAAAGACAGCGGCGGCACAGGTATATTTAATTGATGCAAAACCTTTTGATTTAAGTTTTGTATATTTGCACCTCTACCAACCAACAATTTCCGAATATTATCATCCTTAAAATAATATAATAAATATTTCGTAGTGATATCATCCTGTTTTATTCTAAAACGAATGCAAAATCCACTATACAAAACTTTGTTATCTTGCGGATATATTGCTACACATCTACCAACTAAATTTTTATTGCCATTTGACCGAACAAAAACAATATCACCACTTTTTAAAAAATAGTCGTCATCAGGCATTTTTTTCAAAACAACCTCGGAGAAATACGTAATTTTATCTAAAACGCTGTGATTTTGAAAATCCCCGACATTTAATAAATAACAACGGCTCCCTTGTTCTTCCTTATTAAAGTTTATGCCATTCTTACATGTACCTAATTTCTCTAATTTTTCAATTGTCCACCCTTTGTCATTGGTGACTGGGTCGCCGAACATATCATAAAAAACAGATTTAATCAGCGTATCTTGTTCGGTGAGGAGTTGCTTTTGTTTCGCCAAAAGATCTGACACTGCATCAAGTTCTTTGGCAATCCTTTCCTGCTCCTCCTTTGGTAGTAATGAAATTTGTGCATCAATAATATTGTTTAGGCGTATATATTTTATAATTCCCCCAAAAGCTTGCAGTCGCAAATTATCTAAATAATGCCGCATAAAATAATACAAAAATTTTACATTTAATTGCCTTTTATCTTTACTTTCCAAAATATATGTACGCTGATACGCATCAAATTTACCTTGATAATATTTTACATTAAGGTCACCATTACCTGCCACTAAAACGCATTCACAATCATAGCTATAAGTATCTATTTTTAATGGGTCAATAGCACATGTAAAAAAGGGATAAGCTCCGTTTTCACAAGAAGCATTTGCATCTAACTTTCCTGTTTTTACTTTAGACAAATAATCCCCTAATTTAACCTTCTGCCACTTCGTCATGCTGCCATTCCTTTAAACATCAAAGGTATTGCTGCAAAATCCTTACGAGACGTTGCATGCATAACATACAGAAGTCTTATGGGCTTATCTGTTAACGGCTTTAATATAACAATAACTGGAAAATTGGGCGATGTGACCTTATCAACTTCTACCAAAATACAGTTATGAACGCCAGTAGTAAAAGAAATATTGTTATTAAAACCCGACGTGTATTCAGTAAAATCCGGCAATTTCCATGTTAAATCATTTTCATTATTATCCACTACTAACAAATATCGGGAATTAGGCTCCATGTAATAATTAGCTTTAATTTCTACAACCAAATCATTCCCTTTTGATTTAGCTTCAGCATTCAAATTACTAAAACCTGTTATCTCCTTAAATGTATTTTTTCCAGTAATAACATCAACGATTTGCCTCGTTGCAACCTCAAGCCCCTGCTCATAAAGATTAATATAAAGTATGTGACCTATTATTGCTGGAAAAACAGATTCATCCAACTTAATTGGGATAAATTTTATGTCTTTTGACCTTTTCATTAAAGCAGACTGCCATTCTAATGTAACCATTTTACTGGCAAGGCTGTTTTTACTCACAAAAAACAGAAAATATTTACAATTTTCTATTCCTGTATTCATCTTATCAATAATGCTGTCACCAGGCTGAATAGACCACTCATCATAAAAAACTTTTTCACGTCCAAAAACTTTTTCTAAATTTTGAGCGATCTCACGAATTAATGGCTTATCTTTATAATTATGGCTCAAAAATATCATTTTCTTACTCCTCTACCATTTCTTTTATTTTTGCAGTTTGGGTTGCAATTTCTGTGGCAAGGTTTTCTATCCGTTCCAAAATAACAGTCGGCTTATCATAAACCACTTTTTCATAAACAACCTCTTTGTAGCGGTTAATAGACAAATCATACTCATTGGCAACAATATCTGCCTTATCCACAAAAAAGCTTTGTTCTGTTTTAGCGCGGCTTGTTTCTTTATCCAGGTGATGAAAACGCTCTATAATATCAGGAATATCATTTTCCGTTACAGGATTACGTTTGTCATCAAGGCTAAATCCATCGGCTTTCATATCATAAAACCAAACTTTATCTGTGCCGCCATCTGTTGTTTTAGTAAATACCAATACAGCTGTTGATACACCGGCATAAGGCTTAAACACACCGGATGGCATGGAGATAACTGCTTGTAACTGATGATCTTCCACCAAGGCTTTACGCAAATCTTTATGTGCTTTAGTTGTGCCAAACAAAACACCATCCGGCACAATACATACACAGCGACCACCTTTTTTTAACATTCTTAAAAACAAAGAGACAAACAACAGCTCTGTTTTGGTCGTATTACATACTTTTTTAAGGCTATCGCTGATGCTTTCTTTATCAATGTTACCGGAAAATGGTGGATTGGCTAAGATAATGTCATATTCATCTTCAATCTCGTTATTTTTAGAAACACTATCCTTATACTCAATGGTGGGGCAAGTGATAGAGTGCAACATCAAATTCATCGCCGAAATACGGAGCATGGTTCTATCCATATCAAAACCATTAAACATCTGGTTTGCAAACCATTGCCATTGTGCATCTGTCATCTTATCTTCATATTTTTTACGCACAAACTCTGCCGTAGAAATTAAAAACCCTGCTGTGCCACAAGCTGGGTCACAAATTTTATCATCCGGTGATGGCTCTAGAAGTTGCACCATCATATTACGAATTTGTGCCGGTGTTCTAAATTGCCCATTTTGCCCAGCAGTTGCTAACTTATCCAACATATATTCATACAAATCGCCCTGAATATCTAAACCTGTTAAATCATGTTCATATAAGTCATCAAGCCCTGTGATTACTTTTTCAAGCAACTGTGGTGTCGGAAACATAAAGATGGCATCGCTCATGTAACGAGAAAAGGCAGAATTTTGCTCTGCACCTAGAGTTTTGATAAACGGAAACACATGATCTTTCACTATTTCAAAGATTTCACCGGCTTCTTTGTTTTTGAAATTATGCCACCGCATTGACTGCCCGACAACATCTGCAGGAAAGATTTTTTTCATTTTAGCATTGGTCAAAACTTCCATCTGCTCTGTTTCAAGCTCTTTGTCATCAAGGCTTTTGATAAACATCAGATACGTTAATTGCTCTATGACCGTGATTGGATTTGTAATGCCACCAGCCCAAATGTCTTGCCAAATTTTATCAACCTTATTTTTTAACGTACCTGTAATCATTTCCGCTCTCTAAAATTAATTAAACTTAACAAAGTTTAACGGAGGGATTTTTTGATTGCAAGTGTTTATCACCAAAAATAATCACTTATATGCTGTTATAAGCTCAATTTATCAAAATTTTTCCCAAACTATACCCTCAATGTGGCGATATTTAGCGGTAATATCATCAATATTGGTCGGATTGGGCTGATATGCATTAACATACAGAAAAACACTATAAAGGCATTGCAACGCAGAATTTAACGCAAGAATCTCATCATGATTAGCAATTTTTAATTTTGTTCCAAAACGGGGCAACATTACATACGGAGAATAATGTTTATAGGCACAAAGCCTGTCATAGGCTGTTTTAATACTGGCAATGCCTTTATGTCCCCTATCTTTAACTAATATTTTCACCATGTCGTTAATACTGTTGGCTTCCGGCTTATACCAAGCATTATAATAATTTTCATGGTCTAATAGCACTTCATCGGTTATTTCTCCTGCTTTAGCCTTTGGTTTTAATAACCGCTGCACATTCTTTTCTTTAATAAACCACAAAGTGTTATCTCTTTCCTCTGGGTGAACATATAAACCCTCTAAATATTCCACCGCACCATAATCAACATACTGTCTTATTCTCTCTTTGGGCTTATCCAAACACCAAATCAGAAAAATCAGCCCTTCCATCATGTGAGAAGCTAAAATACAGGCATTATAATTATCAGGGGTCAATTTGAGGATTGCCTGTGCTGATGACAGCATTTTCTTATAAAAAGAAATGGTTAGTGCATGAATTTCGTTGTGTTGTTCAAAATTCAAGTCCTTAGTGCGCGAGAGAAGCAATCTCAAAAGTTTCTTGCTCTTTTTTACATTATCGTCCATTTTATTACCCTATGTCTTCCATAAAAGAAGTTATAACAAAATTGTTAGAAAAAAGCAACCTAAACAAAACCATTGTCCGCTATCTTCTATATATAGATAGCGGACAAAGTTTTAGGGTTTTCAGCTTTCTTCTTTACAGATTTCCGCAACTTTTGATTTTGATATACCTGTGATCTTCTCAATATCCCGACAACTACTGCCTTGTCTTTGGAGCCTTTTTATTTCGGCATACACATCAACCCATGAGAGCATATTATCATCAATATCAATCAGCTCAATATCAAAGTTTCTGCATTTCTTCTTGTCGCCGATATTACGGTTTTTCTCAAAAATAAGTTTGCAACGACCACCAAAAGAGATATCTTCCTCATCACTATCTGCTTCTGACTGATTGTTTTTCTTTTTGCTGTAATCTTGCAGCGACAAAACCATATCTAAAATATCTTCTCTCTTAGATATACCACGCTGACCGCCACGTTTACCAGAATGATGCACCAGTAAAACAGCAACTCCCCTTTGCCTTAGAGATAATAACCATCTCTGCACCACCAACCACGCACCAGAATCCAGCTCATCCATGGTCGTTAGAGAAGAAATATTATCCAAGATGATGAATTTAATCTGATTATCGTCAATAATCTTATCAATCATATCCTGATAATGATTTACCTCTATGTTTATAAATGAAAAGGGTTGCATATCTGCCGAAAAAATAAACAAATTTTCAAGACTTTGCCTTTGTTTTTCGGTTGTAACAAGCGGCGGTACAAGTTTATTAAACCTTTGCTGCATAGAGTATGCCGACATTTCACCATCAACATACAAAACTTTGCTGGAATTATCTGCATGCCACCGCAAAAATTTACTACCTGTTGCAATAGCTAAGGCAATAGACATCGCAAAAAATGTTTTACCAATGCCCCGATAAGCATGCACCATAGATAGACTGCCTTCTGTAATAATAGGATCAAGCAACATCTTTGGCTCGCTAATACTTAAATCAAGAAAATGCGGCAAACCAAACACATAGCACAGATCATTATTATTTTCTTGATTTATTTTTTCTTTTGCAATATCCTTGCAATTGTAATTGATTTTACAAAATATCGGTTCGTTCTGTTCCAGCAGGGCGAACTCATTTTTTTGTTCATTTGCTTCCATTGTTCGCCTCTCTGGTTCTATCTCTTAACCAGTTATCCAAATCAGATAATCTGTATTTAATCAACCTGCCAACTTTAATATAAGGCAAATCATATCGACGATTTACACGCCAGACCGCCAATGTATCTTGTTTAACACCAAGGTATATACTGGCTTCACGAGGATTTAATAACACTTCTGTCATTCTTATTCCTTTCTAAAAATTTACTATCACTGACAAACTCCGACAGTGATTTCTGAAAATGAATGTAATGACATAAAAAAGAAAATGCAAAATATGAGTTTTTTTCCGATGCTATTTCCGCCGAATAAAAAAATACCGAATTTTAAGCTATTGTTTTACTATATTTTTTCGGTCTGCCTCGTGGATTTTTTACCAGCGATAAACCCAATGGTTCTATGTATCTATCCAAAGCCCGCGGACTATATTCTTTATAGCCATCTTTTTCTAATTGCTCATTGACAGCCTTATATAGCTCATTCTTTTGAGTTATGCCCTGATTAAAAAACTCTTTAGCCAATTTTTTAGTTCGTTTAATTCTATGTTGGGGAGATTCCAACTTTTGTTTTAATAGTGCGGCAATATCTTCTGTATCAAATTCAACATTAAGATAGCAACCTTTGTTAAAAGAAAGAAACAGATCAAAAAAATTAACTTCATCAATAATATAATCATCAGTAACTTCAATTCTTTCATTGATGTTCGGTAATTTGTACGCCTCAACAGAAATACCGTAAAAATGTGAAATTTTATACGACGCTAATGCTTTATACAAACGCTCTGCTCCCTTTTCCATACCCTCAAAATATATACGCTCTTCTTTTGTCCATCTTTTTCGGTCTTTCATAAGATATTTTTTTGCATCAAAACGTTTTCGTCTACCTCCAAAAAGCATTTCGCTACGCATATCATAGGGTTTCCAATTTAGCCCCAAATATTCTATTGCCTGCACTAATTTACACCTTTGGGGGATAACAGGTTTAACACTATCAAGCATCTTTTTTATCTCCTTGTTTATTAGCTAAAATTGTCATTTGATTACAAGCTCGTTGTGCTGCATTTCTAATCGGATCAAGGCTTAATCTGGCATAAACTTCCGTTGATTGAGAACTTTTATGCCCCAATGATTTACCGATAATATGTAAGCTTGTACCTGTAATTGCTTCATAACTACCCAAAGTCCGTCGCAAATCATGAATACGGAAATTTTCAATATTTGCTGCCTTAAGAATAGATTTAAATGCGCGTTTAGGTTCTTCATAATGACCGGATTTACTTGTTTTGCTTGGAAATACCCATTCTGAAACAGACTTTGTCCTTAAATCTTTCAAGATTAGCATAGCCTGCTCAACCAACGGCACATTCATTGGTTCACCATTTTTGGTTTCTTCAATACGCCAAACAGCATTATTAAAATCAATATCACTCCACCGCATAGAAAGCATATTTGATCTTCGCTGCCCCACATACAAAGACAATAGAAAATAAGCACGCACATAATCGTCGGGATAAGTATCAACAGCTTCAATAAATCTGGCAATTTCATCAGAATTTAAATATCTGTCTCGTGACTTTTCTTGATATTTTTTAATCCCAATGGTCGGATTAGGTATATCAAGTCCCCATTCAATACCCTTATTAAGAATATGACGAAACAGCTTTAGCGCTTTATTGGCAACAAAATTGCCTTTCTCCTTATAGATCTGAATAACATAACTTCTGATTTCTTCTTTAGATATTGAGCTGATACGTCTGCCCTCAAAGCAGCGTAAATATCTATTATAAACGCCCATATTTTCTTGAAATGTGCGTGGTTTTGTATTTAATACCGCATAATCATCACAATACTTCTTAAAAAGCTCACCAAACTTAATTTGATCCGATATTTTTTTCTTTTCTACATTGGGATTTATATCATCAGCAATCATATTAAGCTTTTCGTATGCAAGTTTACGTGCTTTTTCAACACTTATAAAAGGATATGATCCTAAACAAACTCTAACAGCTTTGCCATTTAATTTTTTGCGCACATAAAAACTTTTAGCGCCACTACTTGTGACACGACAGCTAAGTCCTTTCACTTTATCATCATAAACTTCATATCGTTCCTTTTTAACTTCCAATTTGGAAATAAAACTCTCGGTAAAATTTTTACGTTCCATATCATTTATCCTTAAATTAATTTTCCGGGGTCACCATGGGGTCACCTTTTCTGTAAAAATTCATCAATTTTAAACAATTTTGGTTTATTTAAGAAATAACATAAATTATTGAATTGTCAATACCAATCAATAAAAATTTATTTTGGTAAAACATATAGCCCTAAAACTTCTAAGCTGTGGGTCAGGCGTTCGAATCGCCTCGGGCGTACCATAACTTTCTTAAAGGCATCGTTTCCGGTGCCTTTTTTGCTTTTCCGCTCCATTCCGCACACTGCTTATTTTCCCTTTCCCGCCCCACATCACCGGTTTTGCTCCTTTTTGGCTCTCATCACCGCCTTTGCCCTGTTTCTGCCCTTATCTTCGTTTTCACCCTGTTATGCCCTTATCTCCGCTTTTACTCTGTTGTGCCCTTATCTCCGTTTCCGCCCTGTTTTTGCCGGAGATGCGCCATTTTTCCCTTGCAAATGCTTCCGGATTCTGATATATTGTCAGAAAGGAGGCAACAATGGCTGACAACTCGCACATCAGGCTGGGAAAACGCGTAAAAAAAAGCAAAGCGCACCCGTTCGGCTGGGAATACATGGCACAAATCCCGCCCGATGAACCATGTATCGTCGCCCTGCCCGGGTCTGACGCCGACAACTCCAAAAAAGCCAACGGCTTCGCCAAAATGATTGAAGAAATCCTCAAAGACAAGCGGATGCCGATATATTCCGTAGAATACGAACTGGCCGGCAGGATATCTGTAGCCGACCGCGAAGCGATGTTAAACCATTTCGGCCAGGGCACCCCGAACTCGCCCCTGCTGCGCGGAAGGGACGAAGACAACGGTTATATTCCGCAATATATCCGTGAACTGTATGCACAAACGCTCGCTCCCCGCCTGCGTGCAGCAGACGGCTCCCGCCTTTCCATAGCGCAAACGGCACAGCGCCTGAATATGATAACGTTCGTCAACCACTGCCAGGGCAGCACCGTATCATTCCAGCTTGAACGCCTGCTCGTCGAAGACCTGAAAAGCCTCGGCCATTCCGAAAAAGTGCGGAATTACCTCTTAAAGCAGGTGCACAATGTAGACGTTGCTCCCGTCATTCCTTATGGCATAACCCAAACCACCACATTTAAATTTGCCTCTTTTGCCGATGAAAAGGTAACCAGCGTCCGCACGCCGCAGAGCGAATATATCCTGCAGCGCAAGCGCGAACATGAACGTTTTATGGCCGGCATCAATGGCAACCAAGCCGCCCGCACCGCGGGAGACCGCCCGTTTACAATGAACTTTTCCCTTTTCCGCCCCACTGGCAATGAGACGGTATTTGCCGTCAACAACATGTATCCGGTAGAGGTGCAGAAAGATGAAGATTTTGACGGCATTGAACACACGTTTGACAGCTATTCCGACAAAGACGACGACTACCGCACCAAACAGGGAGACCAGTTAAGTCAGGCGTTTCACGAAGTCGTCAACTGGTTGGCAGAGCACAGCAAAAAAAATCAGGAAACCCTGACCGAACTTCCCGACATTTTCAAAGAACCGCGTTTTTCGCGCATCATCGCCCGTGCCCAAAACAACCGTTATGATTTTATTACCAAAGAAACCGGTATTCAAAAAGCCCGCCGCGGCAATTCCCGTTAAGCTGCTTTCCTGTCGGACTTTCTCCCCGCCTTCTCCCCTCTTTGTACAGTTTCGCGCTTTTCCTCCGTACATCTTTTTCTCATCTTTCCGCACACATAAAAAAGCGGCACCTTCCGATGCCGCCGCTGAAATACGCTTTGTTCCTAACCTGCCCTGTTCTTCTACCGGCCCATGCCAGACCGGAAAACAGGCCTCCTGCTGCAATCAGACCGCAGTCAGACAAAATGCCGCAGTCAGACAAAATGTCGCGATTAAAACGGAACGTCGTCGTCAACTACGTCAGTTCCGGCAGCAGGCGTATTGTCCCATCCCGAAGCCGCCGAAGAGTCGTAAATATCGCCCGCACCGGCCGGAGCACCGTCGCCGCCGCGACCGTCAAGCATAACCAGCGTGCTGTTGAAGTTTTGCAGCACAACTTCCGTCGTATAACGTTTCTGTCCGTTTTGGTCGTCCCACTCACGGGTCTGCAGCGAACCTTCCAGATAAACCTTGGAACCTTTACGCAAATATCTTTCCGCCGTATCGGCCAGCCCGGTGCTGAAAATGACGATGCGGTGCCATTCCGTACGGTCCTTGCGCTCGCCGCTGACCTTGTCACGCCATGTATCTGTCGTCGCCAGGCTGAAAGAAACGACTTTCGCGCCGCTCTGGGTATTGCTGACCCGCGGGTCCTGTCCGAGATTGCCGACCAAAATTACTTTATTGATGCTTCCTGCCATTGTTTTATTACCTTTACAAAATAAATTAACTGCGGTTACTATACCGCCGCAAATTTAGAGTTCAAATGTTTTTCCCGCCGATTAACAGCTTTTTCCACAATTCCGTGCTTTCGCCGGTATTCCGTGCCGACGCTGATATTCCGTGCCGCCGTATCGGCAGAACCAGACCATCAGACTGATAAATATTGAAATTTTAAAGATTCGGGCAGGAAAATAAATATTCCGGTAAACAATTATTTACCTTTACAGGATAAATTATCATATATGCTGTACCTGCCAGATGAGGAAACTGTTTATGATAAAAAAATATATCAAATTAAGCCTGATTTCTCTATCAATTTTTTTATCCCCTGCTTTGGCTTTTGCATTCCCCTTTTGGGCAAATACAATCCAGGCTGTAACCGTCACTTCAGGAATTGGAGTGCCGGGCGGTAACCGCATAGAAAGTTACATAATTCCATTCATCTGTTTAGTGCTGATTATATTCTGTGAGGCCTTGTTCTTAAAAAAAGATATTTTAAGAAAACAAATCCCTTCAAAATAATTGAGGTGGTTTCTGTTGCAAACCTTATTTCAACTATTTTAGGCGGAATATTCTTATTTTTATGGAATGCATCGGTTTCCTGCTCGGCAGAGCAATTATATTTTTTCGGCCCCTTATATGGGATAATGGAATATCTTTTCCCCATAAGTCCGTTAATTGCTATGTTTGGCCTTATCTTCTTCCTTGTGCTTTATAATGTTTTCTTTTGCATTTTCTCATACTTTATCGAACGTTTCATTGCCCAAAAATATCTGCAAAACACATACAGCCGTGAAGTCATTTCTAAAGGAATATTACGCGCCAATATTTTAAGTTACACGGTCTTTTTCTTCCTGACATACGTAATTTTCTACTCTTTTGGCGGAATGTTACTGCCTTTCAACACTTCGGATACATTCTCGGCAGAATATTCGGATACATTTTAATAGGATACATTTTAACATAATCAAAGAAAATCCGACAGCCCTTTCAAAAATTACAATTCAAAACTTTTAAAAGCCGGACAAAATAAGCTGCTGTTAAAAAAATTCGCCGTTCCGACACTCACCAGATACGCTTGCAAACGCCCGCCGCATTAATAGACCTGCCTGAATTCGCCGTTCTGATACATCTCAATAATATATTTCGACGATTCGATGCTGCCGCTGTGCATCAGAAATTCGCTCCACTTTTCCCTGAGAGCCGCGCTGTTCGCCGCCTTGGCCAGTTTTTCGTACGCAAAGCCGTTGACCTGCCGCACCAAATCCCCCCAAAGCTTGACGGCCACATAGCTGTAAACTTCCAAACCTTCCGGTTCTATTCCCAACAGGCGCAGGTTAACCAGATTCTCCGTAAACATCAGGCTGTCTTTCAATCCCGGCAGCGTCATGACATAAAGCCCTTCCGCATCTTTGCCCAGGCGTTTCAGGCTGTCGGGAGAAACCATATTTTTGCTCGTAAACAGGATAATGCTGCGCTGCACATCCTTGGCCGCGCGGATAAAATTAACCGTTTCATCGTTTTCGCCCAAAACAAACGCCACGTTTATCCCGTCTTTTTCCATCGTCCGCGCCAGATCATACATGCCGCCCTGCTCGCGGTTCAAGGCATAAAACTTCAGCAATTCCCCCTTGCCGAAACGTCGGAATTCGTCATACAAGGCTTTTGCCACTTCGGAATAGCCGTCTTCGGGCTTGTCGTTATAGACAAACCCGACTTTAAACCCGGCAAAATTACGATTGTAAAACTGAAAAAAGTCGCCGCTCATCTGCGCTTTGGTTCCCAAAAGCAGTATCTGCCCTTTTTTGCCGGCGCTTCCGGCATTATACGCCACTGTCGTCGGCACAATCTGGAATATTTTCGCCCGCTCGTAAATGCCTGCAATCTCGTCAAAACGGTTAGAGCAGTAAGGGCCGACCACCAGCCCGACTTTTTTCGATTTAAGCAGGGTAAGCATTTCCGCCGTCGATATCGCCAGCCTGTCGTCGCAACGGTCGTCAATTGTCAGCATATCCAGCTTTTCGCCGTTAAGTCCGCCGTTATCGTTAATCTCCCTGACCGCCAGCCGCGCCCCGTCAAACAGTTCCTTTCCCGACTGCGCATATTCTCCCGCTTTCGGGGCAATAACCGCCAGCGTTATGTCTGCGGCAGCCGTCCGGCAGCAAAACGCCGCAGCAAAACACGCGGCAGCGGCCGTTACAAACACCGCCGCACGCCGGCCAAACCGCCGAGTTTTCCGAATGCACGCCTTCGCACCCCCGGCACAAGGCCTCGCCGCCCGGCTGCCGCGCAATATGCTCTTCTCCGTCGGATATAGCTTTCTTTTCATTGTTATCAAATCATTAGCCCGTTTTACAAAACTAAAGCTTTTATATACCTAATTTTTAATTTGGCAAGTTTTTAAAACAAAAAAACCGCGTCAAGCGGATTTAACACCCGGTACGGCGCCTTCAATATCTGATATGCCAGCCCCAACATCAGATACAGCGGTTTCAGCATCTGACACAACATCCTCAATATCTGAAGCCGCGTTTCTCTCCTGATACTGCGGTTTTGCCGTCTTTCTCAGACAAATATCCCTTTTCCGGCAAAAGACTTGCGGATGCCTTTTCCCGGTACCGGCGCTTCCTGAACGGGCGTCGAGCCGAAAAAATGCCATCCGCAGGTCAGTTCAAAGTTTTTCTCCTGAAAAATTTTCCTTAGAAAGTATAGCGCAGACCGGCAGTAACTTCCATCAGGTTGTCCAGGTTGGCCATTCCGACATAGCTGTAACGGCCCATCAGGCGGAAAGAAACATTATTGGTAAAGTCGTAGGAGAAGCCGACGCCGGCACGATAGCCGATACGCTGTTTGCTCTGGCTTCCGCCGTTAAATTTATATTTTGTTTCATAATTTGCCAGGCCGAGCGATGCCAGCGCGTTAAATCCGGAGCAGGCAATCGGCATACGGCCGTACAGGTCCAGACCGTAAGCATAAAATTCGGATTTGAGTTCTTCGGCAGCCCGGTGGGTCTTGCGCTGCGGAGCCTGCTGGAAGAACGCTTCAATGCTGGTATATTCGGCAATATCCGTACCGACGTTGACCATCCAGGAATTATAGTCTCTCTTGGCGTCGGAAGCCATACCGCCGTGTTTTGCATATGAATAGACGTAATCGGCACCGATATAAGGTCTGAAATATCTGTTGCCCATACTCCAGTCAGCCGCCTGTGCATTCATTGCAAATACGGATGCGGCTGCAGCTAATAAACAAATTTTCTTCATATTTTAAACTCCATTACAAACTAAAATTAACTTTAGTCCTAAAGTATTATATGCTCTATAATACTTCTCGCTAGCTATATATGCGCTAAATTTATCTTTTAAATGGGAGCGGCAAATTTTTTACGTTTTATTTACGGTGGCTGATTAAAATAAAAGCAGAAACGCAGCGTTTGCCAAAATGCGTTTCAATGTCTAACGTACGTCAAAGGATAAAAAAATGGACTTTACCCCGCCGGCAAAAGACTGCCGCCTGTGCGAAAGGTTATGCTCTTTCAGGGAAGCCAACCGCCTGAAATTCCCCTCCTACCATAACGCCCCCGTCGAACCGTTCGGCAGCCTGGATGCTGAAATTCTCATCGTCGGCCTTGCCCCGGGACTAAACGGCGCAAACCGGACCAACCGCCCGTTTACCAACGACTATGCCGGCGACGTCCTTTATCCGGTTCTCAAGACATACGGTCTTGCGCGCGGCAATTACCAAAAGCGCAAAGACGACGGCTACGAACTCGTCAACGTCCGCATCACCAATGCGGTACGCTGCGTGCCGCCGGAAAACAAGCCGACCACCGCCGAAGAAAAAAACTGCCGGCAGTTCCTGGCTGCGGAAATCGCCGCCATGCCGAATTTAAAGGTTATCCTATGCCTCGGCACTATCTCGCACAAAAACGTCCTTCAGGCGCTGGGACTGAAACAGTCGTTTGCCAAATTTTCCCACGGCGCCGTATATCCGCTGCCGTCCGGCACTCCTTCCTCCGCCGCGCTTTGCTTTTCTTCTGCTGCCGGTTTCCCTGCCGCGGCCGCCCCGTGCTTTTCCTCTTCCGGCCTCGCCCCGCAGCCTCTCTCTCCCGTTGCGCCGCATTCCCGCTCTCTGACGCTTATCGACAGCTATCACACCTCGCGCTACAATATTAATACCGGCGTTCTGACTTACGCTATGTTTGAAGAAATAATCAAAAAAATTAAAGGGCTCATTTAAAAATGACTAAAAGCGTCCTCTTCCCCCAAAAAAAGACATCATCGCGCCTTGCCGCTCTGTGGCAGCTGCTGAAAACAGCCTTGTGCGCCATTGCCCTCCTGCTGACACTGGCTGCGGCAATGGCCTCCGTTTGGGCACAAAACACTTGGGAAAATCTTGAATTCGAGCAGATTATCGGCAATCTGAACATCCGCCCGCAGGATATGGATATTTTCGCTTTCAGCCCCGAATTAAAATACTACATTGCCGCCACAGCCATACTTTACCTCTTTCTTCTCGCCGTATGCAGCAACCGCAGGCTGCTCCTTGCCTCGGCAGTCTGCGCTGCCGTCGTCGTCTGGCAGATACGCATTATCCCCTATTACTATTATCAAAACACGACCGGCACCCTTTACGAAAAATATTACAAAGCGCCCGCCATAACCGCCGCTGACTTTCCGGCACAAAAGCGCAATCTTCTCCTTTTGTATCTGGAAAGCGTGGAAAACAATTTTGCCGACGCCTCTCTGTATGGCAGAAACCTCCTGCCGCAGCTCTCTGAAATTGCGAAACGCAATCCCCGGTTCGACGGCTACAGTTTTCTCTATGGCACCAACTACACCAAAGCCGCCCTTGTCGCCGGACATTGCGGCATTCCGTACCGCTCGCCGGTACCGACAATGGAAAGCATAAACAATCATTTGAAAAATATCCGCTGCCTGTCCGACATCCTTGCCGACAACGGTTATGAAACCTGGTTTGCCAAGAGCGCCGACCACAGTTTTGCCTATACCGATATTTTCTACAAAATGCACTCCTACAGCAATATTATTGACCGTACCGTGCTGACTGCCGGAATGAGCCCGGTAGAAATAGAAAAGAACAAAAGTTCATACAACGGGCTGAGCGACCGTCTGCTTATGGATTACATCTCCGACCTGTTTGCCGACAACAAAGTCCGCGAGCCGTTCCTGATGACGGTTTTTACCGTCGACACGCACGCCCCGGGAACCGTCCTTCCCTATAACTGCCCGAAAATCTTCGGCGATATCCGCGACAATATCCTCTGCACCGACAATAACATTGCCTCCTTCCTTACAGAATTCAAAAAAACGCCGTATTGGCAAAACACGACTGTCGCCATCGTCGGCGACCATCCGATGTTTAAAGCCCTCCCAACCCAGCAGCGCAAAAAATACCGCCGCGGCATCTATAACGTCTTTCTAAATCTGCCGGACAATATGTCTTATAACCCTCGCAAGGAATTTACTGCGCTCGACCTCGCGCCGACATATCTGGAACTCCTCGGCATCAAACTCCCCGAACACGCTTTCGGCCTCGGCCGGTCGCTGTTTTCAGACGTTCCGTCTCTGATAAGCCTGCCGGAAGCCAAGTTGGAAACCGCCATTCGGCAAAAATCCAAAGTCTATGACAAGTTCAGCATTCTGCCGCCGCAAAAATTTGTCTCTTACCGCCTGGGAACCAGACTGCTGAACAAAGACATTTCCTCTTATACCGGCTTTGCCGAAGAGCTGCTCGGCGACATCTGGACAGGCAGCCTCTACATCAAACTGGATAAACGCCCCCGGCAGGATTTGGAACTGAAAATGACATTTTCCGCTATGTTGTCATACAAGCCTATGCTGACGGTAAAACTTAACGGCAAAATCTTACAGGAAATCAAACTCCGCAAAGAGCCCGGCGACAAAACGATAACCGTACGCATTCCCGCCGCCGGAATGGAAACGCCGAAACTGGCTTTCGAATTCATAAATAACAATTTCCGCTCTGCTTTAGGCCAAAGCATAAATATTTCGGAATTTACGCTAAAACCGCTGCCGGAAAAATAACCGCTGCCGGAAAATAATCGCCATCGCGGCATGTATGTTCCCCCTTATGTTCCCCCGGACGCACCTCTCCCGCCACAAACCGGGCACCCGTCCTCTGCACAGGCAGCCCCTCTCCTACTGCCACAAACCGGGCACCCGTCCCCTGTACAAGCATTCCTCTCCCGCCACAAACCGGACGCCCGTCCCCTGCACAGCCCCTCCCCTGCTGCCACACGCCGCAGCGACGCTGTGCCTCTCTTCTTACAGGCAGCACGCCCTCCTCAGGCTGCCGGGCTGCCTTAACGTCGGCATTTTCCTCTCACGGACTTTTATTCGCCGATTTTACCATTATTTTAACAATTATCCGCTATGATAACCGCCAAAAGCTGTCTTGCAATCCGCTCCGGCCGATTTAACGAAAGAAACGCGATGCTGAAAAAATACTTTATGCTTCTGACCGCCTGCTTGTTTTTCACTGCCGCCTGGCTGCTGTTCGCTGCCGAAGCCGGCGCCCTCAGTTTCAGCCAGAGCACCGGACTCGTCAGCCTGAAAGTAACCCCGGAATACAAAACGCTTTCCCCCGCTTCGGAAACGATAGACATTATTGCCGAAGCAGATATAAAACCGGGCTGGCACCTCTACTGGGACAACCCCGGAGACATCGGCGGACCAACCTCGCTGTCGTTCTTTGAATCCCCGCACTATACGGAAATCGGCAGCACGCACACAGCCCCCGAAAAATCGGTTTATGAAGATATTATCACCTCATACGTCTACACCAAAAAAGTTTATTTCCGTTCGACTTTTGCCTTAAAAAATCTGGAAGCCGTGCAGCGCCTGCCTTTTAACCTTGTCCTTTCCTATACCGCCTGCAGCGAATCCTGCCTGCCCGAAGAAATTGCGCTCAGCTTTGCACTCCCCGTTGCCGAAACGGCAGAAAAAAACCCGACATTCCTCAACACGCTGCTGACCGCGGAAAACACCTTTCCCGTCCGCCTGCCCGCCACGGCTTCCCTCTCCGGCGAACTGCTGAAACTTGAACTGCAAGACCAAATTCTCAAAGACTGCAGCGAAGCGGAATTTGTCAGCCGCCATCCTAAAAAAAGCGCTCTCTCGGAACTGCCGGAAACCACCGTCGCCGAACATAACCGTCTGCATGTCAAATTCCAAAAAGAAGAGCTTCCGCCGGATTTCAAAGGCGTTCTGCTCTGCCCCGGACACGCTTACTATATTGATACGGATTATGCTTCCGCCGCCGCACCTCAGAAAGCTGCTCCCGCCACTGGCGGTACAGTCTCTGATATGGCCGCGGCATCTCCCTCTCCTCTTCCCCCTTCCATTCCGGACGATACCGGAAACGCGTCCTCCGGGCACACGTCTTCCGGCAGTTTTTCCGGCGGCTTGCTTTACTATCTCATCACCGCATTCATCGCCGGTTTAATTCTCAACCTGATGCCCTGTGTCCTGCCCGTTTTGAGCCTTAAAGCGCTGTATCTGGTACAAAACCGCCGCCATGCCTCGCCGTTCTCGGCACTTGCCTATGTTGCCGGCGTCGTCAGCTCTTTTATGCTGCTGGCCGGCATCTTATTCTTCCTGCGGGAACTGGGCAGCGGCCTCGGCTGGGGGTTCCAGCTCCAATCGCCGGTATTCAACGCCGTTCTTCTGCTTCTCTTCTTCCTGATTTTCCTAAACCTGACCGACCGTTTGCCTCTGCCGGATTCCTGTGCCGATACTCTAAGCCGCCTCGCCGGTAAGCAAAGTTTCCTCACCGGCTTCTTCGCCGTCGTCATCGCCTGCCCCTGCACCGGGCCGTTCATGGGTGCCGCCATCGGCTATGCCGTCGCCAAGCCTGCGCTGATATATTTCGGTATCTTTTTAGCTTTAAGCCTCGGCTATGCCCTGCCCTATGCACTGATTGAAATGTTCCCCGGCTTTTTCCTCAAATACATTCCCAAACCGGGACATTGGATGATAACGATGAAACGTATTTTGGCACTGCCCATCCTGCTGACGTGCTTCTGGCTCGGCTGGGTCATTTTTAATCAGTTCCGCCCGGGCGACGCTGACGTCCCGCCTGCTGCCGACACAATTTCCGCAGACGACACAATTTCCGCAGACGGCACATCATCCCCCGGCATATCCCCCTCTGCCGACGCTGCCGCAGAACCGGTATGGGAACCGTACACGCCCGCCAAGGTCGCCGACGCACTTACTGCCCGCCGCCCGGTTTTCATTAATTTCACTGCCAAATGGTGCCTGGTCTGCCTCTTAAATGACAAAACCTCACTGTCAACTGAAACCTTCCGCCGCCTCGTCGCCGAAAAAAACATCGCGCTTTTCAAAGCCGACTGGACTAACCGCGACGAAACCATCCGCAACGCGCTTAAAACCTACGGGCGCAACAGCATACCGCTCTATGTCTGGTATCCCGCCGGAAAACAAACCCCCGTCCTGCTGCCGCAGATACTGACGCCGGACATACTCAAAACGCAGCTGCAATAGCCGCCGCCTTTTCGCCCGCTCCGGCTTGCCCCCTGTCGTTCCTTGAAAGGCCGGCCCGAACACTCTTGCCGGTGCACACTCCCCGCCCGTCTTGCCGGTTCACGCTCATCGCCCGTAAAGCCCGCACCGCCTCTGACAGGCGGCCTCTCAAAAGCCGCCCTGCGTATCCCCTTTGGCGGCATCGGCTTTCAACTCATACAGCTTGTCCAGCGCTTCCCGCGGTGACAGGCTGTCAACATCAAGAGCCCTCAGCTTTTCCAATGCCGGATTCTTCGGCGTATCTTCAACCTTTTCCTTCAGTACTTCAAACAACGGCAAATCGTCTTCCACCGCCGCCAGCGCCTTGTTCTGCTTTTCCTCTTCCAGCAGCCCCAGCACCTGCTCGGCACGTTTGACCGTCAAATCCGGCAGCCCCGCCAGCCGCGCAACGTGAATGCCGTACGACCGGTCTGCCGCTCCGGGAATAACCTCGTGCATAAACACGACATCGCCGTTAAATTCCTTGATTTTCATACAATGCAGGCTCAGCCCTTTTAACCGGTTGTTAAGCTTGGTCAGTTCGTGGTAATGCGTCGCAAAAATTGTCCGGCACTTGTTGACTTCCGACAACTGCTCCACCACCGCCCAGGCAATGGACAGCCCGTCAAACGTCGCCGTTCCGCGCCCGATTTCGTCGAGAATGACAAACGACCGTTCGTCCGCCCGGTTCAAAATCGCTGCCGTTTCCACCATCTCAACCATAAACGTCGACCGCCCGCGCGCCAGATCGTCGCTCGCGCCGACCCGTGAAAACACCTTGTCGATAATGCCGATAACCGCGCTTTTCGCCGGCACGAACGACCCGGCCTGCGCCATAACCGCAATCAGCGCATTCTGTCTGAGAAATGTCGATTTGCCCGCCATGTTCGGCCCTGTCAGCAGCCAGATACGGTCGTCGTCATGTTTCAGTACGCAGTCATTGCCGACAAAACCGTTTCCGCCCTCGCGCCGCAAAACCGCCTCGACCACCGGATGCCGCCCGTCAATAATTTCAAAGTCCAGGCTGTCGTTCAAAACCGGACGCACATAATTGTATTCGGCCGCCAGTTCCGCCAATCCCGCTGCCACATCAAGCTGCGCCATAATTTCCGCCGATTTCGCAATCATATCAGCCTGCGCCAGCGCATGGTGCGTCAGCTCTTCAAAAATCTGCAGTTCCATCGCCAGCGCCCGTTCGTCCGCAGACAAGACCTCGCTTTCCAGCCGGCACAGTTCGTCAGTCGTAAATCTGACCGCATTAAGCACCGACTGCCGGTGGATAAACTTTTTGTTTTCCAGCAGTTTGTCCGCAAACTTGGACGGTACTTCGACATAATATCCGATAACCGAATTGTTTTTGACCTTCAGAACATTGACGCCCGTTTCCTCAGCGTACTGCTGCCGCAGTACTTCGCACTGTTTCGTGCTTTCCTCTTTGAGATTGCGCAGATGGTCAAGCGGCGGACACGCGTCTTTTTTAATAAATCCGCCGTTCCGCGCCAGTACCGGCAAATCCTCGCGCTTGTCCAGAAGCATCCGCTCAATGTCCGACAACAACGCGGAATGGTCAAAAAAGCTGTTAGCTAGTTTGGCCAGCGCCAGCGGCGGCTGGCTGTATACGCTGTCGGTCTGGTAATGCTGGAAACTGAGCACCGCGTCTTTGAGCGCCGGAATCACTTTCAGCGTCGCCGCCAGATCATACAGGTCTTTCGGCCCGCCGCGCCCCAGGCTCAGCCGCTGTACTGCCCGTTTCATGTCCAGGCAGTGCCGGAGCGCCTCGCGCAGAACGCGCCGCACTTCAGGATTGTCCGCAAAAAAAGACACTGCATCCAGCCTGTCGTTGATTTCGCGGATATCAAGCGACGGTGCCGCCAGCCTCTCCGCCAGCAGCCGCCCGCCGACGCCGGTAACCGTCCGGTCCATCACCCGCAGCAGGCTGACGCCCCCTGCCGTCGATGGATTAAGCAGTTCCAAGCTCTTGCGCGTCGACGCGTCGATTTCCATAATTTCGTTTTCATACACGCGCCGCGGCGCTTCAATTCGCGGCAAACGCCCCTTTTGCGTATTTTCGACATATTCAAAAAGCGTTCCCGCCGCCACGACTTCCGGTTTGGAAAAATCGCCGAACACGTCCAGCGACTTCACCTGGTACGCTTTCAGCAGCGTTGCCAGCGCGCTTTCAATGTTGAACCGGGCTTTCGGCCAGACGGACAAACGCTCGCGATATTCAGAAAACAGGCCGAAGAAATCAGGCAATTCCAAAAGCCGGTCGGAAATCAGCACTTCCGACGGGTCAAGCCGCGCCAGCGCAGTTGCCAGAACCGCATGCGCCGGCACGTTTCCGGCTTTCAGCGTTTGCAAAAAAAACGCCCCGGTTGAGATGTCCAGCCATGCCAGCCCGACATCCGCCCCGCGTACATAGGCGCAGGCAATGAAATTGTCGCGCTTGGCGTCCAGCAGCGTATCCTCAGTCAGCGTGCCCGGCGTAACCAGCCGCACCACCTCGCGCTTGACGATTGATTTATAACCGCGCTTTTTGGCTTCCTTCGGATCTTCGGTCTGTTCGCATATAGCCACCTTGTAGCCAAGCTTTATCAGCCGGGCAAGATAGATTTCGTATGCGTGAAACGGTACGCCGCACATCGGAATTTCCTTGCCGCTCGCCGACCGGCTCCGGCTTGTCAGCGTCAGCCCCAGCGCACCGGAAACCGTAACTGCGTCTTCAAAGAACAACTCGTAAAAATCGCCCATACGGTAAAACAGCAGATATTCGGGATGCTCGCGCTTGATTTCCAGATACTGCCCCATCGCCGGCGTCATCGTCTGGCTCTCCATATCCCGTATCGTAGCCATGCCGTTCTTCTGCATTTTCGCCCGGCTTTCCTCTTTGCACGCACAGGCCCCGCCGGAAACAGCTTCCGCCGCAGCCGCTCCGTTTTCTTCCCCGTGCGTCCGCTCCGCCACGCGGGAAACGTCATCCTTTGCGCTCTTTACGGCCGATTCCGCCGTACCGGCCGCTGCCTGCCGCCCTGCAGCGTTTCCTCCGCCAATTGATGCTGCATTTCCGCCGTCAATCGGTTCTGCAGTCCCCGCCGTACCGGCCGCCGTCATTTTCTCCCCCTCTGCCGCTTTATTCTCGTCCATCGTTTCTGTTCTTTCGTAAATTAACCAAATCTAAACCTGAAATAAAGCATAATAAAATCTGCCCCGTTAGTCCACGATAATTTTAGAGATATACTAATGATAAATCAGGAAGAAGAATTTTTAGGCGTTGACAAAAACTCAGGCTTCGCCCTGCGCGTGCTTATCCTTTCCGTGCCGGCCGGCCTTATCTTTCTGATTCTCGGGCTGTTCGACATTCTCTCTACGCCGCTCGCCGCTTTGTCGTACATCTGCATTTTGTTTTTCAACACCGTTTTCCTGATGCCTATCTCCATTGAGCTCCAACAGATAAAGAAATATATCTTAAGCCTGTCGTCGGGCGCCAACGAAGAAAAGCTTTTAAGCAACCTGACCGAAAAGGAAACCCGCGACCTCACCGAAGCCATCAACTCCATGCACAAGTTCTGGGTCGACAAAACCGGCATGCTTGAAAACCGCACCCTTTCCGATGCCGCGGTTCTGGATACGCTGCCCGATCCGCTGCTGATGATAAACAAGCAGGGAGCCGTCATCGGTGCTAACCTCGCCGCCCGCACTTTGTTTGAAACCGGGCTGAACGGCCGCGAAATCAGGGAGTTTATCCCCGATGCCAACTTCAATGCCACGCTCTCCAAAGTCCTGGCCGGACAAAGCCGGCATGAAGAAATGAACCTCTGCCTCGCCGACCGCCGCGATAAGCCGAAATTCTATCTCCGTATCAGCACGATTCCGTGGTTTGCCAAAGGCGAAGTCATCGCCGTCATCTCGTTTTACGACCTGCACAAAGCCCTGCAGCTGGAACAAATGCAGCAGGACTTCGTTACCAATGCCAGCCACGAACTGCGCACGCCGCTTTCCATTATCGCCGGCTTTATCGAAACGCTGCAGACCACAGCCCGAGACGACGAAAAAGCGCGCGAAAAATTCCTTCGCATTATGCAGGAACAGACTTCCTATATGTCCGCTTTGATAGAAAACCTGCTTTCGCTGTCCAAAATCGAACTGACTGTCAATACGCCGCCGCAGGATAAAGTCAGCGTCAACGCCGTTATCCGCGAAATTAAAAGCGCCCTCGAAATCAAGCTCAAAGGGCAGCGCCTCGCCCTCTCTTCCCGTTTTGCCCGCCTGCCCCGGATAAGTGCCGACGAGCACCAGATTACCCAGGTATTGCAAAACCTGCTTGACAACGCCGTAAAATATGCCGCTCCCGACAGCGTCATAACCGTCGTTACCGCCAAAGCGCCCGCCGTTCCCAAACACAAATATTATGAAGTGGCCGAAGGCGAAGCGGTTGAAATCAGCATTTCCAATACCGGCGTAACGATTCCGGCTGAAGATTTGGAGCGCCTGACCGAACGGTTCTACCGCCTCCAGGAACATAAAAACAAAAATATCAAAGGCACCGGCCTCGGCCTGTCCATTGCCGCCCAGATTATCAAACGCCACCGCGGCAACCTCGTCATCACTTCACAGAACGGTCTGACCACCTTTGCCGTATATCTCCCCGTCGCATTATAACAGCCCTGCTGTCCTTTCCGTCCCTTTACCCGCAAACAACAAAAAGGGCGCCCTTAAGACGCCCTCTGAACCCGAAAATCGGATAACCGCTTTCCCGGATAAACCGCTTTTCAGATAACCGCTTTCAGCGCTGTTCTGCACCGCCGCGTTGCTGCGTTTTTTTCCTGCGCAGTTTTTCCCGTCCCGCCCAGAAAGGCAGGATAACGCCGCCGCTGACCAGAAGCAGCCCCCAATAAAGCCCGACGGTCTTCAGAAAAATCTCGGGATAAATCTGCGCCTTTTTCAGCGTCGCCTCGTTAAAACTGCTGCGGCTCAAAAAGATATTTTCGCGAATTCCCGAACGGTGCTTGCCGTAACGATAGACATTGACCGCCTTTCCGGCCTCAAGCATTTCGCCGTTGAAAACGTCTTTTGGCGAAGAAAGGTAATAAATCGTCTTGCCGTCCAGCGTAAACCGCTTTTTCTCCACGCCGGTAATAACGCCGCTGCCGACTTTTTCCAGCTTGCGCCCCGGAGCCATCCACGCAACCGCGGCAGCCGTCGTTGCCAAAATCAGCACAAAGCCGACACCGATGCATTTGCCGCTGTTCGGGCTGAACAGCCAGAACGCCATTGTCGCCAGCGCCATTAAAACACAGACAATCAGCCGTTCCGATATCAGAAGCTCTTTCCAATACTGCCGGCATAACGCCCGGTTAATCCTTTGTGCGTCTGCAACCGAAACTTTCGAGATGACCGGCTTGTCGCCGCCGTCATAAACATAACATTTATCGCCAACGGCAAGGCTGTCTGCATAACAAATGCCCCAAACGCTCAAACCGTCCCTCATCGTCTCCGGAAACCATTCCCGGCAGACGCCGTCCCTGTTGCTCGCGATACCCATCTTCCCTTCGACATTGTCAATCTCAGCAACGGTACCGCTGTCCAAAAGCTCATAGTCTTTCGTAACAATCCGGCTGCACGACGCAAATGTCAATACCGCCAGCAAAAAAATAATTCTGTTCATACTAATTTATTTTTGGTAAAACATAAAAATTCTTGTCTGCTCTGACTTTATAGGCAAAAAAGATTTAAAGCAAGCGTTTTATCTCCGGATACCGCGCCCGCTCTGCACCTGCCGCACTGTCCGCCCCGCCCGGAACATCCACGCAAAAAATAATAGGCAGACACACCGGCGTGCGTCTGCCCTTGGCTTCATAATGCCCGAAAACAAAATCGTCTGTTCCGGTCAAGAACTATTTTTTGGAAGAGCTTTTCTTGCTGCCGCTTCTGCTTTCCTTGCGTTCCGAACCCGAAGATGAAGACGACGAGGACGAAGACGAACCGCGCTCCGAACCCGACATCAGTTTCTTGTGGTCCTTTTTCAATTCATCAATTTCATTTTGCAGTTTATCGATACAATCAGACATTTTTTCCTCCATGATAAAGTTAAAACACCTGTAATATAAATTCTGCCCTGCCTTTTGCAACGGTATATAACCGCATTGACACATCAGCCCCGGTACACGCAACAGCCGCCAGCCGTTCTCCCCACGAGTACGGCATCGTTTGCCCGGTTAAAGATACCGCCGCTGCAAAATCAATCCCGCCCGGTTAAAGATACCGCCGCGGATTAGCCTTGTATGTGCCGAGAAAATGGATTCCCTCCGAATAGAACTTCAATTCGTCAAACGCCAGTTTAAACGCCTGCGATTCGGGATGCGCCTCAATCTCGACATAAAACTGCGCCGATACGAAATTTCCGCCCACAACATAACTTTCCAGCTTGATAAGGTTTACCCCGTTGGTCGCAAAACCGCCCAGCGCCTTATACAGTGCTGCCGGAATGTTCTTAACGTGAAACACCAGCGACGTGATGAATTTTGAACCGTCGTCCGCCGGCATCGCCTTGTGCCTGCTCATCACCAAAAACCGCGTCGTATTGTTCGCCTCGTTTTCAATGTTTGATGCCAGAATGTCAAGCCCGTAAATCTCCGCCGCCAGTTTGGACGCAATCGCCGCCCGCGTCTTGTCCTGCATCTCGACAATACGCTCGCACGACTTCGCCGTGTCAATGCGCGACAAGGCCTTAATGGCGTGTTTTTTCAAAAACTCCGAACACTGCGCCAGAGCCTGCGGATGCGATGCCGCCGCCTCAATCTCCTCCAGTTTTGCCCCCGGCAGCGCCAGCAGTTGGTGCTCCACGCGCAGAAAATGCTCGCCGACAATCGTCAAATCCGTTTTCGGCAACAGAAAGTGCACGTCCGACACTCGTCCCGCATTGGAATTTTCCACCGGTATCACCGCAAAGTCCGCCTCGCCGTTGTCCACCAGTTCCATCGCCTGTTCAAACGTATCGGAGGCAATATAGTCTGCCCCTGGAAAAAGTTCCTTGCAGGCAATGTGCGAATAAGCGCCCGGCGCGCCCTGAAACGTGATTTTTTGCATTTTTATTTTTCTCCCGATAAAACCAACCGCTAAAGCATACAAAAAAATGCCAAACTGTCAAGCCGGATATGCGGCTCGCCTGCACTTCTCTCACTCTTCAAAAAAAAGCGGCAAAAGAAACTTGACAAAAATATGAAAATTCAGTATAGTATTCTTTGAGAAGTTATCATTATGTCTAACCAAAAAATTCTATTATCATGAAGAATTTTTTCGCAATTGCAGCCCTTGTTGCTGTAATGAGTGTATTAAGCGCATTTACCGCTAATGCGCAAGTGATTAACCCTCAGGCTCAGTCTGGCGCTGAGATTCAAAACCCGAAATGGTTTTGGGTCGGTGATACTTTCTTTGAATGGACCGATGAACTGCTCATTGTTACCTCCATTCAGGACAAAGATGCGCCTGTAAGGCTTTCTCAGCCCGTGCTGCAAAAAGACGGTTCTTTCACCGACACTCCGCCGAGAAACATTTTCACCCACGTTTACAACCCTGTAACCGGATGGGAAAATGAAAATCCGATAGTTATCGGCAGCCAAGGAAGGCCTGAATCGTACATGGTGGCAGAAAAGACGTATACCGAATACGTTAATAATGCCATCAACAGCGGCGATTACTATGAAGTTCCCAATAAAAACGGCTTCATAGATACAGCCATAGACTATCTGGTCTATAACGTAAAGGTCGAGAAGGGAAAGGTCTCGCTCCGCATTCATAGCGTCACTTACACTGATGGCAAAGAAACCGGAGACAAAACCTTGTTCGAGCATACCTATGTTCTCGAAACCAACCGTTGAAATCCATCTTGGAAATCAGCAGCTTAACCTCAAAAAAAGTTCCCCCTGCAAAGGAGGAACTTTTTTTTATAAAAAGAAACTTTTTACTCTGCTGCTCAGCCTGTACCCAATAGGCAATACGCTGATATTTCTCCGAAAAAGAACCCGCAGCGCCAAGTGCCCCGCTTCCCCCACACCACAAAAGCATCTTTTCCCTTTACTTTCAGATTTTTTTCGTTAACATAAACGGTGGATTGGGCAAAACCCGTCTGGGGCGTGGAAACCTCACATCAAACGCGTCTGTGTAAAGACGATAATTTTGCACGCTTTCTGGTCAAAGACTGGAAGGCGGCAAAATAAGCCGTACAAAATATGGCACATATATACACTGGTGATATATGGCTCATTTGGCTAATATGTCGCGCTATTTCGTTTGAGTAGTTTCCAACTTCCAGTCGCCTTAATCCGGCGGCTTTTTTGTTGTAACATTTATGGTAAAAGGAAGTTGTAAATATGTCAGAAAAAATCAACCAGAACGGGCGTTCAATACCGGAAATGCTCGGCGTCCTCGCAATTGTCGGCATTCTTTCCGTCGGCGGCATTGCCGGCTACGGCAGGGCGATGATGAAATATAAGCTCAATAAACAGCTCGCCCAGTACACCGCAATCATCACCGGTTCCTACCAGCTTGCGCAGCTCCGTGACGCCGCCGGAAACAAAAACGTCAACCTGACCCGTTTTATGATAAACAGCGGCGTCGTCCCCTCAGAAATGATAAAGCCGGGATTTTCCAACTACATCTGGGACGCCATGGGCAATCAAATCTACATTGGCATAGAATCCCTGTATTTTTTCAAAATAACAATTTCACCGTCAGGAAAAACAGACGTTCTGACCTGCCGCAACATCCTGTCTTTAAGCAAAGAACTAAGCCCGATGCTGTGGCAGACTCATTTTGTACACCGGGCGGAAGATGCCCCTTCTTCAAATTACGACAACAGATTTTACGGCGACAATTATTGTACCCGCAGCGCCAGCTGCCTCAAAAATCTGACACCGCTGCAAATAATGGAAATCTGCGATTCATTCGGCAGCGATAAGGAACTGAGTATGCGTATCCTGTGGAAATAGCGCCGCGTTATAACGCCTCTGTTTTAGCTGCTATTGATTTGGAGTCTTATCCCCCTCCTCACACAAAGAACCACCGCACACTTTCAGTGTTCCGTCCCGATTATACGCCCGAAAGTCCCCGGTTTCCCGTCCGGCATCCATAATCCGCACACCCCGCAGCGACCCGTCGGGATAATACATTTTAAACGCCCCGTGCATCACGCCGTCCGCATAAGAAATCTCTCCTTTCTTGCGCCCAGCCTTATCATACAGAACAGTTTCGCCGTCCTGCCTGCCAGCCTTATACCGGCTGACGCTTCTGAGTACGCCGCCAAAAGAATAATAGCGCATTTCCCCGTTAAATTTCCCTTCCGCCAACTCGACTGTAAACATCAGCCGTCCGAAAGGGTAAAACATCTTAAACACGCCGGTAACCGGTTCTCCGTTCTTATTGTAATAAAGCCCTTTCTCGCCTAAAAAATCCCCGGTTTCGCTAAAAATGCCGCGCTCTGCATCAATATTGTGCAACGTATAATATCCGGCACGGGACGCTTTTTCCTGTGCATAATATACCGACAGCACCGCCGCAATAAAAACGGCAACAGCTGCGCCGGCCAATACTGCAATCCCCAAAAGCGCTTTTCTCATATTCTCTCCCCGCCTGTCGCAACAGCTCTAATATTTTCCCTCCGCAGCAAACTTCTCCTGCCACGCCTTCATCACCGCGACCGCCTCTTCACGGCACTCCGGTATTGCCGTGCCGTAAACGCCGTCTTTAAGCATTTGGTAAAGCTCATCGTCCCTGAAGCCGATTGCTGCCGCGTCTTCTCTGGTCGCGGCAAAATAAATTCTGCCGATATTCGCCCATTTCGCCGTCATCAGACACATCGGGCACGGCTCGCAGCTCGTATAAAGCACGCAGCCCGATAAGTCCCAAGTTCCCAAAGCCTTGCACGCCGCCCGGATGGTATAAACCTCGCCGTGCGCCGACGGATCGTTATCCGCCAAAACATGGTTGCACCCGCCGGCAACCTTTTTGCCGTCTTTATAGATAACCGCGCCGAACGGCCCGCCCATCGGTTCTTCTCCGGCCGCAGCATCTTGCAGCGCCGTCGCCGATAACGCGATTGCCTCTTTCATCGCCGCCACGTCCGCCGCACCGTAATCACGCCTCTTTCCGTCAGCAGCCTCCGCGGCAGCGTCATGTTCCGTATAAGCTTCCATTATTGCTATTCCTTAAAAAACTTGTTGCTCTTCGGAAACCCGAACGGCACCAGCCGCCCGACCTGCGCCCGGTGTCCGAGCCACGTCAGCAGTTCCTTTTCATTTGCCACGCCGCCGGAACGGTTATAGCAAAAGCCTTCTTCTTCCTTAAATATCTGCATATCGCTCAGCTTCCCGCCGGCCTGGTATTTTTGCAGCCCGACCCCGCGGCCGCGCGCCATCGTCGGGATTTCCTCCAGCTTAAAAATGAGCAGCTTGCGGTTTTCACCGACCACCGCAACCATATCGCCGGTAATTTTTTTGCAAAACGCCGCGACTTCGCCGTCTGCCAGATTCATAATCTTACGCCCGTTGCGCGTCTGCGCCAGAATATGGCTCTCATCAATCACAAAACCATGTCCGCAATCGGAAGAAACGACGTATTTTGCTCCTTTTTCAAACGCAAACATCGCACACACGTTATCATTGACGCCCAAGTCCGCCATCAGCCGCACCGGCTGCCCGAACCCGCGCCCCGACGGAATCTCGTTGGCATTGATGTTAAAGAACTTGCCCGACGTATCGAACAAAATAATCTTGTCGGTCGTATAGGCGTGAATGGCAAATTGCAGCGCATCGTCTTCCTTAAACTTAAACTCGTCGGTCAGCGGCACATAGCCTTTCATGCTCCGAATCCACCCCTTCTGCGACAAAATAACCGTAATCGGCTCCTTCTCGACCATCGCCTCAATCGGCACGTCCACGTCTTCCGGCATATCTGCAAACTGGCTGCGCCGGCATCCGAGCGGCGTCTTTTTGCCGAACTTTTCTTTCATCTGGTCGATTTCCTCGGCCAGCCGCGCAAAACGCAGTTCCTCGCTGCCCAGCAGCTGTTCCAGCCCGTTCTTTTCTTCCGTCAGTTCGTCAAATTCGCCGCGGATTTCCTCTTCCTCCAGCTTGCGCAGATTGCGCAGTTTCATATTGAGAATGGCCTCCGCCTGATTGTCCGTCAGCCCGAACTTCGCCATTAACGCCGCCTTGGCTTCTTCTTCTTCGCGGATAATGCGGATAACTTCGTCCAAGTTCAGATACGCCACCAGATATCCGGAGAGGATTTCCAGCCTTGCCATAATCTTGTCCAATCGGTACTGCGACTTGCGAATAAGCACCTTATGCCGGTGGTTCAGATATTCTTTCAAAACCTCTTTCAGGCTCATGACCCGCGGCACGCAGTCAGACGACAGCACGTTCATATTCATCGCAAACCGGATTTCCAGTTCCGTCTGCTTAAACAGGTGCTCCATCAAAAGGTTCGCGTCAACCGAACGGTTCTTCGGCTCCAGCACAATCCGCACGTCATGCGCCGATTCATCGCGCACGTCCGCCAGCAGCGGCAGTTTTTTGTCTTCCAGCAGCTGCGCGATTTTTTCAATCAGCTTGGATTTGATAACCTGATACGGAATTTCCGTTACCACAATCTGATACTGTCCCTTGCCGAGGTCTTCCTTTTCCCACTTGGCACGGATGCGGAAATACCCTTTACCAAACGTATAAGCGTCGATAATTGCTTTCTGGTCGGCGATAATCAGCCCGCCGGTCGGAAAATCCGGCCCTTTGACAAACTTAACCAAATCGGCAATTTCGCATTCGGGATTTTTAATCAGATACAGCAGCGCATCCGCAACCTCGCCCAGATTGTGCGGCGGAATGTTCGTCGCCATGCCGACCGCAATCCCCGCCGACCCGTTGCACAAAAGGTTCGGCACCGCCGCCGGCATGACTACCGGCTCCTGTTCCTCGCCGTCGTAGGTGTCCATAAAGTCAACCGCGTTTTCGTTCAACCCTTCCATCAGGGCGATTGCAAACTCGGTCAGCCGCGCCTCGGTATATCGCATCGCCGCCGCGCCGTCCCCGTCGATGTTGCCGAAGTTGCCCTGCCCGTCCACCAGCGGATAACGCACCGAAAAGTCCTGTGCCAGACGCACCATCGCGCCGTACACCGCGCTGTCGCCGTGCGGATGGTATTTACCGATAACGTCGCCGACCACGCGCGCACACTTCTTAAAACCGGACTTTGGGTCCAGTTTCAGCTGCCGCATCGCATACAGCAGGCGGCGGTGCACCGGCTTCAGCCCGTCGCGCACGTCCGGCAGCGACCGCGCCACAATCGTTGACATCGCATAAGAAAGATAGCGTTTGCTTAATTCTTCTTTTAATTTGACGTCATGCACTCTTTCTTCAACAATCTCTTCTTCTTCCATCGTTACCTCAAATCATTCGCACGCAGTCCGTTCCGACAGCCTCGCTCTCCCGCATATTGCAGCAGACAGCCGCCCGTTCCGACACAGCCTCCCTCTGCAACACATCGCAACAAATTACCATTCGTTCCGACACAGTCTCACTCCGCCGCATATTGCAGCAGGCTTTCATCCGCCCCGGCGCGCTTTTCTCCCGTGCCGTCAAAATAACGCCGCAGAGTCTCGCGCCCCAAAGGCACGGGCAGGTTATGAAACTTAAAAAAGTGTTCTTTTAAGAAAAACCCGGTCATTTTTAGCACATTAAAAATCTCCGCATAAGTCGCATCATAGCGGTTATCCACAACAAAATGCGGATATAAGAACAGCCGGTCGTGATACGGCGCCCCGACCTCACGGCATACAGCCTTGCCTGTTTTCGGCGAAACGTATGTCAGCCCCTCGGTCTGCCCCGTTACCGCACAGCAGTCCAAAGACAAACCGAGCCCCAGATATTCCAGTGCATAAAACTCAAAATAAGCGTAATATGTCAGCATTTCCCTAATGTCCGCCGCCGCAAAAAAACGCCCCGCCACATCATACAGCAGCGGTACATCCTCATTTTCGTTCAGCAAAACGGTAAACATCGGCAACAGCGACGTCATCAGCTCCAGCCGTCGTATGTCGCTCATCATCAGCACCGCGTTCGGCTCCAGAAGTTCCAGCCGGAACAGCCGCCGCATATTCTCCTCCAGCCGTGCAGACGCCTCAAAAAACAGCTTGTTCCCCGGCTGAAACAGCCCGCGGTTTTTCTTCCCCGCCCCTTCGGACACAAACCCGGCAATTTTGCCCTTGCTTTTGGTCAAAAGCGTAACAATCAGCGCTTTCTCGCCGTACTTCTTTGCACTTAAAACGTATCCTTCATCTTTGATAATCATAATATGGTTACAATACCTCATAACAAAATTAAGTCAAGACAAAGAAACTCCGATATACAACATCCAAACGACGGCTGCATCTCCTCAAATTTCACCAACACCCCGACCTCTTTATCCGGACAGGCTTAAAGCACCGCCATCCCCCTATACGCCAAATGTCCGCAGCCATTGCAACCGCGGGCGTTCCGGCCTTATCCTCTAAAAAATATCCGGCCGTTTGCACTCTTTATCAAACTGTTGCAGAATTTTCGGCACATCAGCATCGCCGTCTTCGTCATAATCCTTTTTGTAAAACACCCTGTACACGGCATAACCGAGCGAAAGCACCAGCCCGCCTGTCCAAACATAGCTGCTGAGATTATAAATGTTAATCAACGCCAGTCTGCCCAATTCGCCCGTTATCACAGTACCTGCGACAGACAAAGCAAAAGAAAACAACGTAACCGCATACGGGAGCCATCCGATTGCCGTCAGAAAAAACGCCAGTCTGGGCAGGCGTTTCGCAAACTTCGCCAACAGCCCGAGTTTCTTTGTCCAGACAAGCTTGACCAGCGCCGCTGCGCATACTGCCAGCCAAAGAAGACCGGCCGCCTCCGCAACAAAAGAGGAAAAATAAGCCAACGTTATTGAACCAGCCGCATAAATGCCCCTAACAGCAAAGTATTTTTAAAATGCGATTTCATCAGCTCATCTCCCTGGCTTATTTTTCAGTCAGCTATTTCTGTTTCTTACAATCATCATATATAATTTTAGCCCTTGCTGCCACACCACCGGCCTGATACGCTTTATTATAACTATCCAACCCTCTGATAACAGAACCGACATATGGAATATTCTGTGTTAAAAGCCATACATTTTTCTTAAAAAATATCCAGCCGTTTGCGCACTTCGTCAAACTGTTTCAGGACTTCCAGTACGCCCTTCATATCCTTGAGCGCAATCGTGTTAGGTCCGTCGGAGAGCGCCTTGTCCGGATTTTCGTGCGTTTCCGTAAACACCGCCGCCACGCCGACCGCAACCGCCGCCCGTGCCAGCACCGGCGCAAACTCGCGCTGTCCGCCGGAACTGCCGCCCATGCCGCCCGGCTGCTGCACCGAATGCGTCGCGTCAAAAATAATCGGGCAGCCCGTATCCGCCGCCATCCGCGGCAGCCCGCGCATATCCGTAACCAGCGTATTATAACCGAAGCTCGTGCCGCGCTCGGTCAGGCAGACATTATGGTTTCCCGATTCGTCGCACTTGACCACCAGATTTTTCGCTTCCCACGGCGCCAGAAACTGCCCTTTCTTGATATTGACAACCTTGCCCGTTTTCGCTGCAGCTACGACCAAATCCGTCTGCCGGCACAAAAACGCCGGTATCTGCAGCATATCAACATGCTCCGCGACAATTGCGCACTGCTCTTTTTCATGTACGTCGGTAACAATCGGCAGATTATTGTAAAGCTTTTTAATCTCGTCAAAAGTACGCATTCCCTCTTCCAGCCCGACGCCGCGCGCGCCGTGAATGGAAGTGCGGTTCGCCTTGTCAAACGACGCCTTGAAAATATACGGGATATTAAGTTCTTTCGTTATTTCGACCATTGCCCCCGCAATGTCAATCGCATGTTGCCTGCTCTCAATCTGGCACGGCCCGCACAAAAGCCCGAACGGCAGGTTGTTTGCCAGTTTCACGCCGTTGACGTCAATAATTCTCTGTTCCATTGCAATACCTTTCCCAAAAGTTCAATATGGCAAAATGGTATGCCCTTTTCCCGATTTCGTCAAACAAAAAATCCCGCACCTCGCATTTTTGCACACAAAAAAATCCCGCGCCTCGCATTTTTGCACACAAAAAAATCCCGCGCCTCACATCTTTTGCGCAAAAAAATCCCCCGCTGCTCTAAAGCAATGGGGGAATAAGGCTTGCTGCCTTTCATTTCATGGCATCGCTGCCGCGCTTTTGCATTTTCTCAAGCACATTGCCCGCATATCCGCCGGAATTTTTCCGCAATGCAGGCAAACGCTGTATGCCCATCAGGCACTCTGCTTGCGCATCCGGTCCAGACGATGCAGTTGATGGTCATAAATAGCCGCATAACCGACACACTTCTTAGCCATCTGTTCGTCAAGCGAAACGCCGTTTGCCGCAGCTTCCGCCTCTGCACGTTGTTTAACGACAGCCAAAACCTCCGGTTTAAGCGCAATGTTGTAATTAACCGCATACGCAAACAATATGCGGATATTCAACTTTTCGTCCAGCAAATGCTTCTGCAGCGCCAATACATCGTCCGACGTTCCGCGCACCAGATACTTTTTGTCCTTGTACCGTCTGTGCCAGCCGCCGCGGCTCATTGAGAGCGCAAACGTAAACAGCGTCGGGTTGTTGTCAAGCAGATATTCCAGACACGACAGATAAAACTGCGACGTCTTTTCCATATACCAACGGAGGAATTTGCGTGCGTCAACCAGCGTTACATTGTTCAACACCTGCACAAACTGCATTTCTTTCTCTGCACTCAAAGTGCTTACTTCGGCCTCGCGGATAAGCGATAATGCCACAACTTCTGATTTACTCATAATTGTAAAATTAATTATAAAAAAAACCTAAAAATAAATAATGTTCGGATAGTATAAAGCGATTCTCCGCTTTTGTAAAGCCCGAAAACCGCTTTTTCTATATATAATAGCACAACAGATTGTAATTATGGCGTTTTTATTGCAATTTTGCCTTTTACCGAACCGTAACACAACATCCGGGCTGAACCGCCCGCGCCCCTGTCACACCGAACACCCGGCCGCCCTCTATGCCGCGCCGGCCGCCTGACTACGCCGCCGCATCTCTCGCTGCGCTCCACACCGGACGTTTCTTTGCACCGCGCTGTCAGCCTTATACCGGTTCGCCTCTCTAAACCGCGCCGTGTGTTTCTTTCGCAAACTTGACGTAATCGCGGTAATATTCCTCAAGGCTCTGCTGCACCATATAGTTGACGGTTCCTTTCGGAAAGCGCCCGCGTTTATCGGCCTTGCCCGCCGGGATCCCGGTCAGCAGTTCAATACCGTCGTCGACGTCGTCAATCGCATAAATCGAAAACTGCCCGTTCTCAACCGCTTCCAGCACGTCTTCGCGCAGCATCAGGTTGACGACATTGGTGCGCGGGATAATCACGCCTTGTTTGCCGGTCAGCCCGTTGTATTTGCAGACCTCGAAAAAGCCCTCAATTTTCTCGTTAACGCCGCCGATGGGCTGAATCTCGCCAAACTGGTTGATGGAACCGGTAACCGCCAGCGACTGTTTAATCGGCAGGTTGGCAATCGCCGACAGCATACAGTAATATTCGGTGGAAGAAGCCGAGTCGCCGTCCACGCCGCCGTACGACTGTTCAAACACAATGGATGCCGACAGCGACAACGGCGACCGTTTCGCAAACCGGTTGGCAATCAGCGCCTGCAAAATCAGCACGCCCTTGGAGTGTATCGGTCCGCTCATCGCCACTTCGCGCTCAATGTTGATAAACTCGCCGCGCCCGAGCCGTACCTGCGTCGTAATCCGCGTCGGCTTGCCGAACGAATTGCGCGTAAAGTTGTAGACAACCAAACCGTTAATCTGCCCGACCCGTTCGCCCTTGACGTCCAAAAGGATTGTCCCCTTGTCAATCTGCTCCAGCATCGCGCGGTTGACGCGGTCGGAACGGTAAATCTGCGACTTTATCGCCTGATCGACGTGGTTCTTGCCGATTTGGCTCGCCTTGGACTTGCGTGCCCAGTAATCCGCCTCTTTCAGCAAATCGCCGATGGACGAAACGTGCGCCGTCAGTTTTTCGGAATCGTCGGCCAGCCGCGAAGAATACTCAATAACCCGCGCCACCGCCTGTTTGTTCAGCGACCTCAGGTTTTTCTTTTTCGTCAGCGAACCGATAAGCTTGGCATATTCTACTTCATTCTCGTCCGTGCGGTCGATAATCATGCCGAAGTCGGCCTCAACCTTAAAGTAGTCGCTGAAATCGGGGTCGCGCTCGCTCAACAGGTCATACAGCTCCGCATCGCCGGTCATAACCACCTTGACGTCCAGCGGTATCGGCTGCGGATCAAGCGAAATCGTCGAAAAGCTCGTATCTTCGCTCGGCGCCTCAATCTTAATTTCCTTGGAAGCCAGCGCCCGTTTCAGCGAATCCCACGAATACGGTTGCAACAGCAGTTTCCTCGCGTCAATAAGCAGAAAGCCGCCGTTGGCACGGTGCAATGCTCCGCCCTTAATCAGGGTAAAGTCGGTAATCAGCGCGCCGAACTGCTGAATACGCTCAACCTTGCCGACCAGGTTCCCCTGCGTCGGGTGATCCAGAAGCACAATCGGCGCCCCGCTGTCCGGCACGTTCTTAACCACGACATTGACCTTAAACTTGCTGTATTTGTCCTCTTCCTGCTGGTTTTTCAGCTGGCTCAGCAGCCCTGCCATCGGCTCTTCTTCGGTCTGCGGCTTACTGTCCTGGTCATAGTTCGGCACAAAGCTCGGAATATTTTCCAAAATATAGTTTTGCACCGCTTTCAGATACTCGGCGACTTTCTTGTTGCCGCGGTATTTCTGCTTTATGTCGTTAATCGGCTTCTTAATCGCATCCTTAACCAGCTTTTCCTGTAACTTTTTGATTTCCTCGGTCTGCTTCTCTTCCCAGCCCGGCGCATCGTCCTGATGCTGGGCTATTTCCTCCTGCATGGCGTTCAGATCCGCCATAATCTCGTTTTTCTCGTCGTCGGAAAGGGTATCAAACACGTCCGGGCTGATAATTTCGCCGTTTTTCATCGGCGCCACGACCACCCCCATCGGCATATGCAGCAGCGAAACTTTCTTCCCTTTGGCTTTTTTCTGCAAAACCTTGACGTAATCGTTGCGCTTTTCCTGATATTTCTCGCGGATAACGCTCAGCTGCTCTTCATAAAGCTCGTTCTTCACCGCCTCCGGCAAATCGTGCTCCATCGCATACGCAAACTCTTCCATATCTTTGGCAAAACCCGCCGCCGCTCCGGCCGGAAAATTGACCGCTATCGGCTTATGCGGCTCGTCAAAGTTATAGACGTAAGCCCAGTCGTCCGGCGTCGGGCGCTGTTTGCCCTCTTTTTCCAAAATGCGCTTGACCAGGCTGGTCTTCCCGGTACCCTCCGGCCCCAGGCAGAACAGGTTGTAGCCGCGGGATTTAATGTTTATCCCCAGTTCCACCGCACAGATGGCGCGGTCCTGCCCCAGCGCCGACAGCCGTTCTTCCAGATCCGCCGTCGTGGTAAAATCAAATTTCGCCGCGTCGCATTTGCGATAAAGTTGCTCGGAAGTTAATTTCGTAATAGCCATTTTAAAAAATATCCTCTAATACTACATATATGTTAAAAGCCCCGCATACCGGACTGCCGTCCCGGGATGTCTGCCCGGTATTTCCGATTCTGCAGCCCCCGCCCCGGCGGTTAGCGGTTATCCGCTGCGGCGTTTCCCCGGTTTTGCGGGCTTTCGTTTCGGCATTTCCCGCTGTGCGGCAGCCCTTCAGCCGCAGCCGGAAGCCCGTTCTTTTATGCCCGGCATTATAGGGTTAAAAAACTAATATAGAGTAAAGATTTTGCAAGATTTAACGCTGACTGACATATTTTTTATACCGCTGCTGCTTGGAGGGCTTGCCATCCTTTGTTTTGCCGCTCGCATCCGCCAGCTCCACCGCTGCCGGGTTGCCGCCGACGCGAGCCTGCACCCGCTGCGGCAAAAAGACCTGCCCCTGTTCTATTCGTCATATTACTTAAAGCAAAGCTGCGTCCGCCGTTTCTTCCGCCTGCCGCAAACCTTGGAAGCCGGTCTTGCCGCCCTTGCCGCCGAAACTCCCGCCGCCGCGCTGCCCGAAGTGCAAAAGGCCCTTCGCGCCGCGCCTGTCTCTTATACACAT